>ERZ507003.609-NODE-609-length-19121-cov-8.632854_pt1 | contig 19121 bp, 16 predicted proteins | sample MGYA00513166_ERZ507003 | MGnify/ENA metagenome assembly ERZ507003
TTCTGGGGCCGGTATCCACCATCCTGAAGGTGGAGCCCGGGTGCGAGGTTGCCATTGAGACTGCGCTGGGCGGCGCATTGCAGAACATTGTGGTGGAGAACGAAGCCGCTGCCAAGGCGGCCATCGCCCTGCTGCGCAACGACCATGCAGGCCGCGCCACCTTTTTACCGCTGGATACCGTGCAGCCCGGCGTGTTCCGGGGGCGGCTGTCCGGCACGGCACGGCTGGCCTCTGCGCTGGTGCAGGCCGACCCCCGGTACGAGAATATCGTTTCGAACCTGCTGGGGCGCATCATCGTGGTGGAGGATATCAACGAAGCCTCCCGCGTGGCGCGGGACAACGGCTACCACAACAAGGTGGTCACCATGGATGGACAGGTGATCAATGCAGGCGGCAGCTTTACCGGCGGCAGCGTGCAGCGCAGCGCCGGTCTGTTTACCCGCAAGCAGGAAATGGAAGAGCTGCGCCTGAAGGCGGCCAAGCTGCAAAAAGACTGCCTTGCCGCACAGGAAAAGACTGACCAGTGTAAAGAACAGGCGGACGCATTGCAGGCAGAGCTGACCGCCACCGCCAGCGAGCAGATCACTGCCGCCAACGACCGGGTGCGTGCAGAGGCGGAGCAGAAGCGGCTGGAAGCCGCCGCTGCCCAGCTGGAAACTGCCGTGCAGAACGCACAGCAGCAGATGGACACTTTGCAGGCTGCTTTGAACGACAGCCGCGCCAAGGCGGATGCCGCTGCCTTGCAGCAGGCAGAACTGACGGCGCAGATCGAGCAGCTGACCGCCGAGCTGAGCCGCATCGCAGAGGGCAGTGACAGCTTTCTGACCCAGCAGAACCAGTTGGCACAGGCGCTCAGCGCCAAGCGGCTGGAACAGGTGACCCGCCGCAAGGATGCGGAGCTGGCTTACAGCCAGATCGCTGCGCTGGAGCAGCGTGCCAAGGACGCCGCTGCCCGCCGCACTGCGCTGGAAGAAAGCCTTGCCGCCCTTGCCGCCCGCAGCGAAACCTGCCGCACCGAGATCGCAGCCATCCGCAAGGCCAAGACCGACAGCCAGACCACCATCACCCAAAAGGAGCAGGCCATCCGCGAAGCCACCGAAAAGCGGCTTGCCTGCCAGCAGAAGGAAACGGAAGCGCTGGCAAAGGCCCGCACCGCCTCCGACAGCCGCGAGGAGATGGGCCGGGAGATGGCACGCCTTGCCGAGCGCAAGGCCGCTGCAGAGACCGAGTACGACCAGACCGTGGCAAAGCTGTGGGACGAGTACCAGCTCTCGGTCAGTCAGGCAGAGCAGCTGTGCGTGGAGTTTGACAGCCTGACCGCGCTGCGGGCACAGGTGGCCGACCTGCGCGGCAAGATCCGCGCCCTTGGCAGCGTGAATGTGAGCGCCATCGAGGAGTACAAGGAGGTCAAAGCCCGCTACGATGATCTGTCCCGTCAGGTGACCGACGTGGAGGAGAGCCGCAACGAGCTGAGCCGCATGATCGCAAAGCTTTCCGCCCAGATGCGGGAGATCTTCACCGACAGCTTCCGTGCCATCAACGAAAACTTCAGCCGCGTATTCACCGAGCTGTTCGGCGGCGGCGAAGCCAGCCTTGTGCTGGAGGACGAAAGCGATGTGCTGGCCTGCGGTATCGGCATCCGGGTAGCCCCGCCGGGCAAGGTCATCAAGAATCTGGAAGCCCTTTCCGGCGGCGAGCAGGCGCTGGTGGCTATCAGCATCTACTTTGCCATTCTGGCGGTGAACCCCGCGCCCTTCTGCATTCTGGACGAGATCGAAGCCGCCTTGGACGATGCCAACGTGGTGCGGTTTGCCCAGTATCTGCGCCGCATCAGCGACAAGACCCAGTTCATCGTCATCACCCACCGCCGCGGCACCATGGAGGCCGCCAACGTGCTGTATGGCGTTACCATGCAGGAAGATGGCGTGTCCAAGCTGCTCAAGCTGGATCTGGAACAGGTTGACGCAACGCTGGTTTCCTGATATAAAATAAACAGAAAATAGATAGGAGGACCACTATGGCGTTCTTCGGATTTGGAAAAAAAGAAAAAGACAAGATGAAAACGGGTCTGGAAAAGACCCGCACCGGCTTCTGGGGCAGCATTATGAACACCCTGACCGGCAGCGTCATCGACGATGAAATGTACGATGATCTGGAGGAGCAGCTGATCCTTGCCGACGTAGGCGGTGAGGTGGCGGTGCATCTGGTGGACAAACTCCGCGATCGTGTGCGCGACAAGGGGCTCAAGACCGGCGAACAGGCCGCAGACGCCCTGCGCGACATCATTGCCGAGGAGATGACCCCGGAGGCCGAGATGGCACTGGACGGCAAGCCTGCAGTCATTCTGGTCATCGGCGTCAACGGCGTGGGTAAGACCACCAGCATTGCCAAGCTGGCCGATTATTACACCCGGCAGGGCAAGCGGGTCATGCTGGCCGCCGGTGACACCTTCCGTGCCGCTGCCAGCGAGCAGCTGGAGATCTGGGCAAGCCGTGCCGGTGTGCCCATCGTCAGCGCAGGCGAAGGCGCAGACCCCGCCGCCGTCATCTTTGATACGGTCAAGTCTGCCACCGCACGCGGCTATGATATGGTCATTGCGGACACCGCAGGCCGTCTGCACAACAAAGCAAACCTGATGGCAGAACTTTCCAAGATCAGCCGCAGCGTCAAAAAAGCAAGCCCGGAAGCCAGCCTTGAGACCCTGCTGGTGCTGGATGCCATCACCGGGCAGAACGCCATCAGTCAGGCCAAGGAGTTCTGCAAGGCTGCCGATGCCACCGGCATCATCCTGACCAAGCTGGACGGCACCGCCAAGGGCGGCTGCGTTGTGGCGGTCAAGCAGCGTCTGGGCCTGCCGGTACGCTTTATCGGCGTGGGCGAGGGCATCGACGACCTGCTGCCCTTCACCCCGGAGGGCTTTGTGGAAGAGCTGCTCCCCCGGGAATGGAAACACTAAAATAGAACCCTCTCACCGTTCCGTCCGCTTGCAGCGGCGCGGAAACGGAGATTCCCCTCTCTGGCGCTGGACGCGCCATCTCTCCCCGGCCGGGGAGAGTCTTTCCTCTCAGGGGGAGCTTTGAAAGCGGAAGGAGTATCAAGATGAAAATTTGTGCAGCCACCGGCAACGCCGGAAAGCTTCGCGAGCTGCGCCGCATTCTGGAAGCGCAGGGACATGAGGTGGTCAGCCAGAAAGAGCTGGGCATCACCATCGAGCCGGAAGAGACCGGCACAACCTTTGCCGAGAATGCCCTCATCAAGGCCGAGACCATCTGCAAGGCCAGCGGCCTGCCTACCATCGCCGATGACTCCGGCCTGTGTGTGGACGCGCTGGACGGCGCACCCGGCGTGTACAGCGCCCGCTACTGCGGCCACCACGGTGACGACGAGGCCAACAACGATAAGCTTCTGGCTGCCATGCAGGCGGTGCCTGCCGGGCAGCGGGGGGCAAAGTTCGTCTCGGCGGTATGCTTCATCCTGCCGGACGGTCGGCACCTGACCTGCATGGGCGAGTGCCCGGGCAGCATCGCCTTTACGCGGCTGTGCGGCGACTACGGTTTTGGCTACGACCCGCTGTTCATCCCCGCCGACTGCGGCGTGGACAAAACGGACAAGCGCCCCAACACCGAGAACCGCAGCTACGCCCAACTGACCCCGGATGAAAAGGACGCCATCAGCCACCGCGGCAACGCGCTGGCAGCGCTGGAAAAGCAGCTGCCCAGCTTTCTGGGTGAGTGAAATGAAACTGACTGCGTCAGTTTCATTTCACAGACAAAAAATAAGTGCTATTGAAAATAAAGGAGAAAAACTATGCTGACTAGCAAACAGCGCGCTATTCTGCGCGGCAAGGCAAATACCATGGACCCCGTTTACATCGTGGGTAAGGGCGAGATCGACGAGACCCTGATCCAGGGCGTCAAGGACTGTCTGGATGCCCGGGAGCTGATCAAGCTCAAGGTGCTGGAAAACAGCATGTACAACGCCCGCGAGGCCGCTACCAAGCTGGCCGAGGCCACCGGCGCAGACTGCGTGCAGGTCATCGGCTCCAAGTTCGTGCTGTATCTGCAAAAGAAAAAGGACAGCGCCTACGCTGCCCTGCTGAAGTAAGATGAAGATCCTTCTCTATGGCGGCAGCTTCGACCCGCCCCATAACGGCCACCTGAATAATCTGCGTGCAGCGGCAGAGCGTGTGCACCCGGATAAGATCGTGGTGATGCCGGCAGGCACCTCTCCTTTTAAGGAGGGAACAAACGCCTCCGGTGCGCTGCGGCTGGAAATGTGCCGGTGCTTTGCGGCACTGGCGCAGGAGCCGGGTATGCCGCCGCTGGAAGTAAGCGGCTGGGAGGTGGCGCAGGCCGCAGCGGGCAGCCGCAATTATACCGTGCTCACGCTGGAAATGCTGGCAAGGGAAAACCCGGGCGCTGTGCTGTACCTTGCCATTGGCAGCGATATGCTGCTCAGCTTTGAGGGCTGGCACCGCTGGCAGGATATCCTGCGCATTGCGCGGGTGGTGGTCACCAGCCGGGATATCGGCGATGCCCCGGCGCTGCACGCAAAGGCAAAGCAGCTGGACCCGTCGGGCGGACGCATCCTGTTTGCCCCCGTGCAGGCGCTGCCTATGGCAAGCAGCCAGCTGCGGGCCCGGCTTGCCGCCGGAGAGGAGTGCAAAACCGAACTGCCGGAGGAAGTGCGCAGCGTCATCCGGCGGGAGGGACTATACCGGAACATAGAAGGAAGTAGCAGATAAATGGATCTGAAACAGGCAAAGGAGCTTGTACGCAGCCGCTTGAGCGATAAGCGCTACGAGCATACCATCAACGTGAAAAAAATGGCCGTCAAGCTGGCCAAGCACTACGGCACCGACCCGGAACAGGCCGCACTGGCTGCGCTTTTGCACGATGCCGCCAAGGAACTGCCCAAAGACGAGATGCGCGCCATCATGCAGGCGCACCCGGAATACGCGCAGGGCGGCGAAGAACGCCCCACGCCGGTGTGGCACGGCATCTGCGCCGCCATTCTGGCGCGTACCGAGTGGGGCGTTACGGACGAAGCCGTGCTCAGCGCCATTGCCTGCCATACCGCAGGCAAGGCGGGCATGACCCAGCTGGACAAGATCCTGTATTTGGCCGATATGACCAGTGCCGAGCGGGACTGGCCCGGGGTAGAAAAGCTGCGCAAGCTGGAAATGAAGGACTTGGACGCAGCCATGTTGGCAGCGCTCCGGCAGACGAACGGTTTTGTGCTGTCCGAGGGCAAGCCCTTAGACCCCGAAAGCAAGGCCGCCTACGAGGATATCTTAGCGCACAGCGGGCAGAATGAAGGGTGAAGAGCCGGACGCCGATTAAAAATGGTTCCGGACATCCCCGGATAAAACAATTGCAGATTTTGCCGTACCATGCTATACTGAAGGATATGACAGGTCTGCAGGTGAAAAACTCTGCAGAGCAGTGAAAAGCTGGAGGATACAAAAAGCATGAGCCAAACGCCACGCCATATCAATACAGACCGCTCACTCAGCCGCCCGGGTCAGGCGGCGCGCGCCCCGCAGGCTGCCCCGGAGCAGAACACCCGCAGCACCGCCGGGGCACAGCACGCCCCGCCGCCCCGCCGCCCGGCACAGCCCGACATGGGCGGGAATGACGCACCGCGCCGCCGCAAAAAGAAGAAAAAGACCCCGCTGTGGCTGCCCTTTGCCATTGTGATGGGGGTGATCGCCGTGATCTCCGGTGTGGTGGTGTACGGTGTGAGCCTTGTGAACAAGGTGGAGGACAGTATCCGCCCGGCGGAAAGTGCCCCCTCCATCGTACAGGAGATCCAGACCGCCGAGGAGTACAAGGGCGATGTGGTCAACATTCTGGTCTGCGGCATCGACTTTGAAGAGGGACGCTCTTACAGCGACGCCAGCTCCAACGACGGCATGACGGATATGATCCTGTACTGCCAGTTCGATATCAAGGGCGGTGCGCTGCGGATGCTGCAGATCCCCCGCAACACGCTGGTGACTACCCAGAACCGCAAGCTTACCCTCTCCAACGGCAAGACCTATGCCGTTTCCAACTACCAGATCAACTCGGTGGCGCTTTCCAACGGCGGCAGCATTGCCGCGCTGGCAGATGTCATCTACGACCAGTACCACCTGCCCATCGACTACTATGTCACCATTGATATGCAGGCGCTGGTGGAAATGGTGGATAACTTCGGCGGCATCGAGGTGTATATCCCCCGGGATATGTCCTACGGCGGCAGTAAGCTGCTGAAGGGCTACCGCAATCTGGACGGTGCCTCGGCGGAGTTCTTTGTGCGCTGCCGCCACGGCGACGGCTACGCAAACTCCGATATCGACCGCTTGAATATGCAGCGTTACTTCTACGCAGGTCTGTTCAAGCGTGCCCGCGCCATGGGCATTACCGATATCCTGAACCAGCTGCCGCTGATCTTCAAGGACTATATCCACACGGATATGGATATCACCACCATCGCAAAGCTGCTGGCGTCCTTCCTCAAGATCGACAGCTCCAACATCGTTCTGGCGCAGACGCCGGTGTTCATGGGTGTGCCCAACGTGGGCAAGACTGACTCCTTTGCCGGCTACTCCTGCGTGGTGCCGGATGCCGGCTCCATCGCAAACCTGCTCAACCAGTATTTCTGCACCTACACCGGCCCGGTGGAGGTAAGCGAGCTGCATATGGTCACCGACCAGTGGCCCCACGGCAGCGCATCCACCGATGCCAACGTGCAGTATATGGGACGCATCGATAAGGAATCCGACGACGCCATCCTCAGCGGCGATACCGACCTTTCCGGCGCTGTGACCACCGATGGTCAGGCAGCGGGCACCGGACAGTAACAACAAAAACAATGCTCTGCACACCGGGTGCGGGCGTGTTCCGACAGAAGGGAGAAACATATGGATAATTTCAACGACAGCAAGGCGCTTGCCATTGAGATCGCCAAGATTTTGGACAAGAAGAAGGCGCAGGATGTGCGGGTGCTCAAGGTGGAAAGCCTGACCGTCCTGACCGATTACTTCGTCATCGCCTCCGCTACCTCCACCACGCAGGTGGCCTCTCTGGCCGACGAGGTGGAGTACGAGCTTTCGCAGAAGGGTCTGGAGCCCTACAGCGTTGAGGGTCACGACACCAAGAACTGGGTGCTGCTGGATTACTCCAACGTCATCGTGCACGTCTTTGTGCCCAACAGCCGCGCTTACTATGATCTGGAGCACCTGTGGGCAGACGGCGAGCCGGTGGACATCTCGGAGTACCTGACCCCGGATAGCAGCATTGAATAATTAAGGCAAACAGGTCTACTTCCGGTAAAAGTCCTCTTTGTTATTGCGGCGCAATAGGGAAAGTTAGCAAAAACGCCCCCTTTGGGGAGTTGGCAGGGCGAATGCCCTGACTGAGAGGGTTTATACCGGAAGTACCTTAAAAGCATACGCCCCCAAGCAACGGTATTTTGGTTAAAGTCTGGAGCTGATTACAAACATGAAGTATGATTACAAGGCTGTTGAAGCCAAGTGGCAGAAGGTGTGGGAGGACGAAAAGACCTTCCACGTCGAGATCGACCACAAAAAGCCCAAGTTCTATGCCCTTGTGGAGTTCCCGTATCCCTCGGGTGCAGGCCTGCACGTCGGCCATCCCCGCAGCTACACCGCGCTGGACGTGGTAAGCCGCAAGCGCCGTAAAAACGGCTACAACGTGCTGTACCCCATGGGTTGGGATGCCTTCGGTCTGCCCACCGAGAACTTCGCCATGAAGAACCACATCCACCCGGCCATCGTCACCAAGAGCAACGTGGATCATTTCCGCAGCCAGCTCAAGGCGCTGGGCTTCTCCTTTGACTGGGATCGTGAGATCAACACCACCGACCCCGAGTACTACAAGTGGACCCAGTGGATCTTCCTGCAGCTGTACAAGCACGGTCTGGCTTACAAGAAGGAAATGAACGTCAACTGGTGCACCGGCTGCAAGTGCGTGTTGGCCAACGAGGAAGTTGTCAACGGCGTGTGCGAGCGCTGCGGCAGCGAGGTGGTGCACCGCGTCAAGAGCCAGTGGATGCTCAAGATCACCGCTTATGCCGATAAGCTGATCGACGGTCTGGATGGCTTGGATTACATCGAGCGCGTGTCCACCCAGCAGAAGAACTGGATCGGCCGCAGCCACGGCGCAGAAGTGAACTTCGGTACCACCGCAGGAGACACCCTGACCGTGTACACCACCCGCTGCGATACCTTGTTCGGCGCTACCTACATGGTCATCTCCCCGGAGCATGCCCTGCTCAAGGAATGGCTGGAAAAGGGCATCATCAAGAACGCCGATGCCGTCAAGGCTTATCAGGCCGAAGCTGCCCGCAAGAGCGACTTTGAGCGCAGCGAGCTGAACAAGGAAAAGACCGGCGTGCAGCTGGACGGCGTGATGGGCATCAACCCGGTCAACGAGACCGAGATTCCCATCTTCATCTCCGACTACGTTCTGTCCACCTACGGCACCGGCGCCATCATGGCCGTGCCCGCCCACGATACCCGCGACTGGGAGTTCGCCAAGAAGTTCGGCCTGCCCATCATTGAGGTGGTCAAGGGCAACACCCCGTCCAATCTGGACGAAGCTGCCTTTACCGATGTGGCTACCGGTACGCTGGTCAACTCCGGCTTCCTGAACGGCCTGTCCGTGGTCGATGCCAAAAAGAAGATGATCACCTGGCTGGAAGAGACCGGCAAGGGCCGCGATAAGGTCAACTACAAGCTGCGCGACTGGGTGTTCAGCCGTCAGCGTTACTGGGGCGAGCCCATCCCCATGGTGCACTGCGACAAGTGCGGCTGGCAGCCCCTGCCCGAGAGCAGCCTGCCGCTGACCCTGCCGGACATCACCGACTTTGAGCCGGGCCCGGACGGTGAGTCCCCGCTGGCACGCCACAAGGACTGGGTCAAGACCACCTGCCCCTGCTGCGGCGGCCCCGCAACCCGTGAGACTGACACCATGCCCCAGTGGGCTGGTTCCTCCTGGTACTTCCTGCGCTATATGGACCCCCACTGCAAGGATGCTCTGGCCTCCAAGGAAGCACTGGAATACTGGTCTCCGGTGGACTGGTACAACGGCGGAATGGAGCACACCACCCTGCACCTGCTGTACAGCCGCTTCTGGCATAAGTTCCTGTACGATATCGGCGTGGTGCCCACGGCAGAGCCCTACCAGAAGCGTACTGCCCACGGCATGATCCTTGGCCTGAACCCCCACAGCTTTGTCAACCTGCCCGCCGAGGAACAGGAGAAGCTGCTCAAGGAGTACGGCAGCCAGAAGGCCGCCGAGAAGGCACTGGAAGAGAAGTACGGCGAGATGGCACGCCATCCCATCGTGAAGATGTCCAAGAGCCTTGGCAACGTCATCAACCCCGACGAGGTGGTGGACCAGTACGGTGCCGACACCATGCGTCTGTACGAGATGTTCATGGGCGACTTTGAGCAGGCTGCACCGTGGCAGACCTCTGCCATCGCGGGCTGCAACCGCTTCCTCGACCGCGTATGGGCACTGAGCGACAAGCTGGTGGAAGGCGAGGGTTACCGCCCCGCTATGGAGACTCTGATGCACCAGACCATCAAGAAGGTCAGCGCAGATATCGAGAGCCTGAAGATGAACACCGCCATTGCCCAGCTGATGACGCTGGTCAACGCCCTGTACGACAACGGCGGCGCGACCAAGGCCGAGTTTGAGACGCTGGTGCAGCTGCTGAACCCCTTTGCTCCCCACATGACCGAGGAACTGTGGGAGAAGCTGGGTCACAGCCACGACGAGCAGCTGGCTTACTATCCGTGGCCTGCCTACGAAGAGGCCAAGTGTGTGGAGGCTGCTGTGGAGATCGCTGTGCAGGTGAACGGCAAGGTGAAGGCACGCCTGAAGGTGCCCGCAGACATCACCGCCGAGGACGCCATTGCCACCGCCAAGGCAGACCCCACTGTGGCTGCCGCGCTGGAGGGCAAGCAGCTGGTCAAGGAGATCTACGTCAAGGGCCGTCTGGTCAATCTGGCTGCCAAGGGCTGAGAACTGCTGCTCCGCTGAATAAGCGTGAACATATCATCACCCGCAGAGGCGGACCTAGCGCAGGAAACACCCGGGAGCGTCTGTTCAAAAATCTTTCAAAAGTTTTGAGCAAAAACTTTCAAAAAAAGGTTGACGAACCGGATAAAATGCGCTATACTGTCTACTGTTAGTTACCATGTAACAACGAAATTCCTGCCTCACGGTCCAAGGGAGGGAATAAGATGTCGGAAATTCGTGTTAAAGAGGGCGAGTCGCTGGAAAGCGCACTGCGTCGCTTCAAGCGCAGCACTGCTCGCAGCGGTGTGCTCGCAGAGGTTCGTAAGCGCGAGGCTTACGAGAAGCCGTCTGTTAAGCGCAAGAAGAAGTCCGAAGCAGCCCGCAAGCGCAAGTTCAAGTAATTGATTGCTTGGAATCGCACGTTGCTTTAGATTTTAAACGCGTTGCTAACGCCGATGTAGGGGAGCCTGTTATACAGGTTCCCCTATTTTCATTTTAAAGCTGCTTTGCGCAGGGCAGACTGAGAGGGTCTATTTATGCTCATTACCCCCGAATATGTTTTTAAGGACGTTACCCATATCACGCCGGAATGGCTTGCCGCCAAGGGCATCACGGCTCTGGTGCTGGATATCGACAACACCCTGACCGCAGACCGCAGTCAGGAGCTGCCGGAGGAGGTGGCCGCGTGGCTTGCCGCCATGCGCAAGGCCGAGGTAAAGCTGACCATCGTCTCCAACGGTGCGGAAAAGCGGGTGCGCCCCTTTGCGGAAAAGCTGGGCCTTGCCTACCTGTACCGCGCCGCCAAGCCCCTGCCTTTTGCGCTGATGGTGGCGCAGCACCGCATGGGCGTGAAGCACCGCCAGATGGCCATGGTGGGCGACCAGCTCTATGCCGACCGCATGGTGGCGGCGCTGTACGGCATTCCCGGGCTGATGGTCATCCCCCGCGGGCCGGACTTGAGCGCGCAGGTCATCCTCAAGCGCAAGTGGGAAAAGAAGCACTGGCAGAAATACTACGACCGGGGAGGTAAGACCCTGTGAGTGAAGCTTGGAACATCCGGTTCGGCACCGCAGGCACCAGTGACAGCTTTGCCGCCCAAGGCTACAAAAGCAGTCTGGACGTGCCGGAGTACACCGCCAAAATGGGGCTGAACGCCTTTGAGTACCAGTGCGGGCGCGGGGTGCGTCTGGGGCTGGACAAGGCCGCCCGCATGGCTACCCTTGCTGCGGAGCGGGACATCCTGTTCAGCGTCCACGCACCTTATTATATCAGCATGTCGAGTCTGGAAGAGGATAAGCGGCTGAACAGCATCCAGTACCTGCTGCAAAGCGCAGCGGTGTGCCGGGCGCTGGGCGGCAGACGCATCATCTTCCACTCCGGCAGCTGCGGCAAACAGAGCCGGGAAGCTGCGCTGGAAAAGGCGCTGGATACCATGCGCCGCGCTGTGGCTGCGCTGGACGAGGCGGGCTTTGAGGATATGACCCTGTGCCCGGAGACCATGGGCAAGGTAGGACAGCTGGGCACACTGGACGAGGTGCTGGCGCTGTGCGGCGTGGACAGCCGCATTACTCCCTGCATCGACTTCGGCCACTTGAACGCCCGCACGCTGGGCGGCATCCAGACCAAGGCGGACTATGCTGCCATTCTGGACCGCATGGCTGAGGTGCTGGGCGATGACCGCGCCCGGCAGTTCCATGTGCACTTTTCCCGCATCGAGTACTCGGCGGGCGGCGAAAAGCGTCACTGGACCTTTGCCGATACGCAGTTCGGCCCGGAGCCTCAGCCCCTGATGGAGCTGCTGGCAGAGCGTCAGCTGACCCCGGTAGTCATCTGTGAGAGCGCGGGCACACAGGCCGAGGACGCGCAGACGATGCAGCAAATGTACCGCGCAGCGCGGAATGTGTAAAAGATTTTGTGTTTTTATCGTCTTTTTTGCCCAAACCCCTTGCCAAATAGGAACAGATTGGGTAAAATAAATAGAGATATGCGTTAAGCATCTGAGATTAAATTTATGGAGGAATTCCTATGATTTCTGCAGGCGAGTTTCGCAATGGCGTGACCTTTGAGCAGGACGGCCAGGTTCTTCAGGTCGTTGAGTTCCAGCACGTCAAGCCCGGCAAGGGCGCTGCCTTTGTCCGTACCAAGACCAAGAACGTCATCACCGGTTCTGTGGTCGAGACCAGCTACAACCCCACCGCAAAGTTCCCGCAGGCTTTCATCGAGCGTAAGGACGTGACCTACAGCTACGAGGACGGCGATCTGTACCACTTCATGGACAACGAGACCTACGATGACATCCCCGTCAACGCAGCCGACGTGCCCGATAACTTCAAGTTCTGCAAGGAGAACGAGCTGTGCAAGCTGCTGAGCTACAAGGGCAAGGTGTTCAGCGTCGAGATCCCCAACTTCATCGAGCTGGAAGTCACCCAGACCGAGCCGGGTGTCAAGGGCAACACTGCTACCAACACCCTGAAGCCCGCTACCGTTGAGACCGGTGCCGAGATCCGTGTGCCTCTGTTCATCAACGAGGGCGATCACATCCGCATCGATACCCGCACCGGCGAGTATATGGAGCGCGTCTGATCATTTGTCGCATACCGGGCAGCGGGCAACCGCTTGCCCGGTTTTTGTATCATACACAAGGAGGGCATTTCAGATGGAACTGAACAAGAAAGCAGCCTACCTGCAGGGCCTGGTGGACGGTCTGGGCGTGGATGAGAGCACCAAAGAGGGCAAGATCATCAAGGCCATGGCCGCACTGCTGGGCGAGATGGCCGATGCCATTGCCGCCATGGACGAGGATCTGACCCAAGCCTACGACCAGATCAACGATCTGAGCGAGGAGCTGGAGGATCTGGAGGCCGACCTGTACGAGGACGAGGATGCCGAGGACGAGGACGACGACGCAGCCGACGAGGATGAGGATGCGGGAGATGACGACATCGCCAGCGAGCCCTTCTACGAGGTAGCCTGCCCCGCCTGCGGCGAGACCGTCTACGTCAGCGAGGATGATCTGGATGCAGGCGAAGCCAACTGCGCCCACTGCGGCGTGACCTTTGAGGTCGCACTGGAAGGCGACGAGGACGAAGCCAAGGACGCCCCCGTGCAGTACGAGGTGACCTGCCCCGCCTGCGGAAAGACCGCCGTATTTGAGGAGGATGAGCTGCTGGACGGCGCACCCAAGTGCCCCAACTGCGGTGAGCCGCTGGACTTTGAGGTGACTGAGGAGTAAACGCTTCTTCATCGCCCGTGAAAAGGCAATTTTGGAAAATCCGCAGATTTTCCAAAATTGCAATCTAAAAAAGAAATTCCTATGAATATGGCCAAAGCGCACGCGAAGGCCATTCCAAATCGTCCCTGTAAAAACGCAATGCCGGGCAGTCCACAGACTGTCCGGCACTGTTCATTTTAAATTGATTCAGCGGTTCTCGTTGGCCTTCTGCAACCAGATGCCGCCGATGTCCAGCGCGTTGTACAGGCCGTGCTTGGTGGTCTGACGCGCTACGCGCTCCTGCGGTGCCTTGGTGGTATCCGTAGAAAGCAGCATCAGGTGTACCTTGTCGGCTACCTGCTGCTCACCCACCGGGGTGGTGGTCAAAATCTGCAGATACAGCACATAGGGATCGGTCATGCTGCCGTAATACAGCTCGTTGTCCTTGCGGACGAGGGGCTTGCCTTTATAAGTCAGTTTCGGTGTATATGCCATCGTGAAAGCCTCCCTGTCGTTTGATTCATCTTAGTATAGCACATCCTGCCTATTGGATGCAAGCGTTTGCGGCAGGGCACTGTCTGTTTTGCACCAAAACAGCCCCGTACCGTGCAAAACCGACAGCACATTTTTGGCAAATGGGGTTTGCTGTTGAGTGCGGTTATGCTATACTATAAATAGAACAGCCCGTACTCCGGGCCGGAAGTGAGGGAACGACAATGGCAGATTATCAGGAATACCGGCGGCGCATCCTGCACCGGCGCTGGCGCAGGGTGTTTATCATCGTTGCTCTGCTGGCGCTTCTGGCTCTGCTGAGCGCCATCGGCATCCTGTGGAAGGTGCTGCACCGGGAGCGCGTGGATACCGCCCTGAGCCAGAATACCATTCTGCGGCAGGTGACCACGGACAACACATGGAACACGGTCAGCTATCCGTTGGCGCGGCAGCTCCGGGTACAGACACTGGAGGGCAGCACCGAGACCGCGCTGGACTTCCGCATGGCGGCGCTGCCGGCCAGTGCCCCGGTGGAAAAAAGCTGGTTTGCGCAGGCCAGCTTTGTGGGCGACAGCCTGACGCAGGGCTTGCAGATCTACGATACCGGTCTGCCCGGGGCGCAGTTCTGCGCCTATAAGGGGGTAGGCCCCAACGCCTTTGTCAACGGCACCAGCTGCAAGCGGGCGGACGGCGTGACAGAGATCCCGCTGGACGCGCTGACCGCGCAGCAGCCCAAGGCCGTCTATGTGCTGCTGGGCAGCAATGTGCTGGGGCAGGACACCGACTACACCAGCTTTCTGACCTACTACCGTTTGATGCTGGATATGATCAGTCAGGCACTGCCGGATGCAAAGATCTATGTGCAGTCTATCACGCCGGTACGGCCGGAGGTGAGCGCACAGGCAAACCACGCAGGGCTGAACCGCGACCGCCTGTGCCACATTAACAACGAACTGGCCGCCATTGCACTGGAAAAGAACTGCTATTTCCTCAACCTGTGGGAAGTACTGGCGGACGAAAATGGCGACCTGATCGAAAGCTACGCCCAGCCGGACGGCTACCATATCAAGCCGGAGGGCTACGCTGTATGGGTGGACTACCTTTGCAGCCACACCATGGAGTGAAAATACAAAAGGCGCTGTCCTTGCGGACAGCGCCTTTTGTGTTTTATCGGGCTTTTTTATCAGAACAGGCCAGTGATCTTGCCGTCGGCGTCCACATCGATGTTCACGGCGGCGGGCTTTTTGGGCAGGCCGGGCATGGTCATGATGTTGCCGCAGATGACGACTACGAAGCCTGCACCGGCTGCCAGACGCACCTCGCGCACTTCCATGGTAAAGCCGGTGGGCGCACCGGTCAGCTTGGCGTTGTCGCTGAAGCTGTACTGGGTCTTGGCAATGCAGACGGGCAGGTCGCCGTAGCCCATCTCGGTCAGCTCGGCCAGCGTCTTGCTGGCGGCGGCGCTGTAGTTTACGCCATCGGCGCGGTAGATCTTGGTGGCAATGGCGTTGATCTTGTCCTTCAGGGGCATCTCCAGCGGGTAGGTGTACTGGATGGGACGATCCTCCAGAATCTCAAGCACCTTCTCAGCCAGTGCCTTGCCGCCCTCGCCGCCCTTGGCGAACACCTCGCTCAGCACGCAGGGCACGCCCTGCTCGGCGCAGACCTGCTCCACATAAGCCTGCTCCTCGGCGGTGTCGGTGGGGAAGGCGTTGATAGCGACCACCACCGGCAGACCGAAGCCGTTCTTCAGGTTGTCGATGTGGCGGATCAGGTTGGAAGCACCGGCCTTGACGGCCTCGAGGTTGGGCTGGTTCAGGTCGGCCTTGGCTACGCCGCCGTGGCTCTTGAGGGCGCGCACGGTAGCCACCAGCACACAGGCAGAGGGGGCAATACCGGCATAGCGGCACTTGATATCCAAGAACTTCTCCGCGCCCAGATCAGCGCCGAAGCCGGCCTCGGTGATGGTGTAGTCTGCCAGCGAAAGGCTGAGCTTGGTGGCCAGCACGCTGTTGCAGCCGTGGGCAATATTGGCAAAGGGACCGCCGTGGATGATGGCGGGGTTGTTCTCCAGCGTCTGCACAAGGTTCGGGTCCAGTGCATCCTTCAGCAGGGCGGTCATGGCACCGGCTGCGCCGATCTCACCGGCAGTCACCGGCTTGCCGTCGTAGGTATAGGCGCACACGATGCGGGACAGCCGCTCCTTCAGGTCGGAGATGCTGGTGGCAAGGCAGAAAATAGCCATGACCTCGCTGGCCACGGTAATGTCAAAGCCGTCCTCGCGGGGAGTGCCGTTCACCTTGCCGCCCAGACCGTCCACGATGAACCGCAGCTGCCGGTCGTTCATGTCCATGCAGCGCTTCCAGGTGATGCGGCGGGGGTCGATGTTCAGCGGGTTGCCCTGCTGGATGCTGTTGTCGATCATGGCAGCCAGCAGGTTGTTGGCGGTGCCAATGGCGTGCAGGTCGCCGGTAAAGTGCAGGTTGATGTCCTCCATGGGCACTACCTGTGCGTAGCCACCGCCGGCAGCGCCGCCCTTTACGCCGAACACGGGGCCAAGGCTGGGCTCGCGCAGGCAGAGCATGGTCTTTTTGCCCAGCGCGTTCATGGCGTCGGCCAGACCTACGCTGGTAGTAGTTTTGCCCTCACCGGCAGGGGTGGGGCTGATGGCGGTGACAAGGATCAGCTTGCCCTGCTTTTTGGCGTTGTGGATCAGCCGGTGGTCGATCTTGGCCTTGTAGCGGCCATAGGGGATCACACTTTCCTCCTCCAGACCCAGCTGAGCTGCGATTTGGGTGATGGGCTTCATTCTGGCTTCCTGCGCGATCTCGATATCGGTCTTCATACAGACATCCTCCTTGATAGCAAAAAAGGGCAGCTTTGCGCAGCAATTGCGCAAGGCTGCCCAGACGGTCGGCATTGACATCCCCAGCACCCCTGCACTGTGGTGCTCCACAAGGTTCCGTCAGCAGGGGTGCGGTCTATGCTGTAAAGATAGCACACCACCGGGGTGTTTGTCAAGGAGGTACAGTTACAAAAATCACCCATAAATGCAGAAAATTTTTTGCGTTATCCAAGGGTTTGTGCTATACTTATTCTGGGTTATTATGAAAACAACGACAGAAAGCAGGAAATCCGTTTATGCTGCAAAATCCTCAGTTACATTATCTGGACAACGCGGCCACCACCATCGTAGCGCCCGAGGTGGCGGACGTCATCGACAAGGCCATGCGGGAGCACTGGGCAAACCCTTCCAGCCTGTACGGCCCGGGCGCGCGCAGTGAAGAAGCTCTGAACGCCGCCCGTGCCGCCGTAGCGCGCACGCTGGGCTGCAAAAGCCGGGAGCTGTATTTCACCTCCTGCGGCAGCGAGAGCAACAATCTGGCGCTGCTGGGTGCGGTACAGACCCGCACCTTCGGCAAGGGCATCGTAGTGTCCGGCTTCGAGCACCCCAGCGTGCAGCGGCCGTTGGAGCGGCTGGCAAAGCAGGGCTACGACGTTACCGTGGTAGCCCCCCGGGCAGACGGCACGCTGGACATTACCGCCATGCTGGAGCGGGTGGACAAAAACACCATCCTTGTGGCCTGCATGATGGTGAACAACGAGATCGGTACCCGCAACGATGTGGAGCGCCTTGCCGCCGAGGTAAAGCGCCGCAACAGCCGCACCATCGTCCATGTGGACGCGGTGCAGGCATGGATGCGTGTACCCATCAAGCTGGACAACATCGATACGCTCTCGGTGAGCGGCCACAAGATCCATGCGCCCAAGGGCATTGGTGCGCTTTACCTTTCCGACCGGCTGGTGCAGGCCTTCCAGCCGCCCTATCTGGGCGGCGAGCAGGAGCGGCAGATGCGCCCCGGCACCGAAAACCTGCCCTACGCCATGGGTCTGGCCGCAGCGGCCACCCGCCTTGCAAAGACCATGAAGAGCCGGGACACTGCCATGCGTGCGCTGAACCGGCAGCTGCGGGAGGGGCTGAAAGCCTTCCCGGAGGTGGTCATCAACAGCCCGGAGAACGCCGTGCCCGAGGTGCTGAACTTCAGCGAGATGTGCATCAAGAGCGAGACCATGCTGGCTTTTCTGGCCGAAGAGCAAATCTACGTTTCCTCGGCCAGCGCCTGTGGCCGCGGTCAGCCCAGCCACACGCTGGCAGCCATGGGGCGCGACCCGCTGGCCATCGACACCGCCATCCGGGTGTCCTTCTGCGCCGACAACACCCCGGAGGATGTGGATGCCTTCCTCAACCGCTTCGAGGACGGCATGAAGCACCTGCAGAAGATCAGAAAATAAAAGTATAAATCCTACATCAGGAGATGCAACATTTATGAAGGAAATTATTATGGGCTATCAGGGCGAGATGTCCCTGAAAGGCCTCAATCGCAACCAGTTCGAAGCAGCCATGATGAAGATCCTGCGCTACCGTCTTAAGACGGTGGGCAAGTTCAAGGTGTACTGCACCCAGTCCACCTTTTATATGGAGCCCGAGGAAGAGGACGTGGATATGGATCTTGCCTTTGAGCGGGTCAGTAAGGTGTTCGGCCTTGCCGCGCTCAGCCGCGCCGTAGTGTGCGAAAAGGATTTCGATACCATCTGCCAGACCGCTGAGGATTATCTGGGCAGCGAACTGCATGGCATCCGCACCTTCAAGGTGGAGGCCCGCCGCGCCGATAAGACCTACCCCATGACCAGCCCGGAGCTGATGCGGGAGCTGGGCGCTTATCTGCTGGGCAAGCACAACTACCTGAAGGTGGATGTGCATAACCCGCAGTTTAAGGTCATTGTGGAGATTCGAGATTACGGTGCGTATATTCACGGCCCGAAAATACCGGGTGAGGGCGGTCTGCCCGTGGGCACCAGCGGCCGTGCCCTGAATATGCTCTCCGGCGGTATCGACAGCCCGGTGGCGGCCTATCGTATGGCAAAGCGCGGTCTGGCACTGGATCACATCCATTTTGCGTCCCCTCCGTATACTTCCGAACGCGCAAAACTGAAAGTAAAGGCTTTGGCGCAGCTTATTACCGTATATACCGGCAGCGCTAACCTGTTTGTGGTGCCCTACACAAAACCCCAGGAATACATCCGGGATAATGCACCGGATGTGCTGTTCACGGTGCTGATGCGCCGCAGCATGATGCGCATTGCAAACGTGATCGCCAAAAAGCAGGGCTGTGAAGCGCTGGTCACCGGCGAAAGTCTGGCACAGGTGGCAAGCCAGACCGTCAAGGCGCTGCAGTGCACCGATGCTGCACAGGACCTGCCCATCCTGCGCCCGCTCATCGGTATGGACAAGACCGAGATCATCGAGACCTCCCGCCATATCAATACCTTTGAGACCAGCATCCTGCCCTATGAGGACTGCTGCACCATCTTCACCCCGCCGCACC
>ERZ507003.642-NODE-642-length-18233-cov-4.873748_pt1 | contig 18233 bp, 20 predicted proteins | sample MGYA00513166_ERZ507003 | MGnify/ENA metagenome assembly ERZ507003
ATAGTATACGCAGATTCAAAAACATATCATAGAAGTCAAAAGGGAGTCAGAAAGAATGAAAGAGAGACCAAAAGAAATAATGACGATCACGTTGATAGGAATCAATATTCTGGTGTTTATTGTTCTTACCATGATCGGACGGACTGAGGATGGTTATTTTATGTTGCAGCATGGAGCAATGTATGAACCGTATATTATAGAAAATCAGGAATACTATCGGCTGTTTACCAGTCTTTTTCTGCATTTTGGAATCTCACATTTATTAAATAACATGGTGCTTTTGTGGGCACTTGGATCGATTTTTGAAAAAGAGGCCGGTAAAATTCGGTTTCTGCTCTGTTATTTTATCAGTGGAATAGGTGGTAATCTGCTGTCTTTGTACTGGAATACCATGCACGACAGACAGATTGTATCTGCCGGGGCATCGGGAGCAATTTTCGGTCTAATGGGAGGGTTGCTTTGGATTGTATTTGCGAACAGGGGAAGGCTGGGAACACTGTCAGGAAGAGGCATGCTGATTATGGTTGTACTGAGTCTCTATTTTGGATTTACCAGTACAGGTGTAGATAATCTGGCTCACGTAGGCGGATTGATTTGCGGTTTCCTGACAGCGCTGCTAACCTATCGAAGAAAAGATCAAAAGATCCTAACGGTATCTGATATTAACGATATCTGATATTTTACGCAGGAAGTGTGATCGATACGATTGTTCCATTGGTATGGTCAGATGTAATGTCGATCGTTCCATTATGTGCTTCAATGATTCTTTTGGAAACTGCGAGACCAAGACCGGTACCGTTTTCTTTGGTCGTAAAGAATGGTTCATAAAGCTTATCAACAATTTCAGTCGGAATACCACAGCCGTTATCCTGACATTGAATCAGAATTTTGTCGTCAAGCTTCTTTGCGCGAAACTGCAGACGTGGGGCATACTTACAATCGGCAAGAGCGTCTTTGGCATTTGTAAGTATGTTTAAGAAGACTTCCTCTAATTTGGTGCGATCACCATTGAACCTTTTTATATTCTTATCAATACTGGAAGTCATCTCAATCTTTGATTTTTCAAAGTTGAGAGACATGGCGAACAGAACAGCAGAGTTGCGAAGAACATGTCCAAGAGGAAAGGAAGCACGATTTAATTGTTTTCCGTTGTTGAGTTCTGTCAGATCATCCAGCAAATCACACATATGTCTGGCGCCATCCATGCATTCTTCCCAGACACAGGAACCTTTAGCAGTTTCAGCATAAAGAGAGCTCATTAATTGCATGGAAGAATAAAGAACCGTCATAGGATTGCGGATCTCATGCGCAATTGTAGCAACAGCAGCATCATGGTTCTTCAGAAGCTGTGTGATAATCTCTTTTGCATCTTTGTTTGTTTCCATCAGGTGGTTCATTTTTTCAAGATCGATATTTGTTAACATAATACTTACTCCTAATAGTTAGATTTTCTTGAGTTCGGTAAGAGTGTAGCACCGTCGAAAACAGCATTCAATAAAAATCATTCGACTATTTTCGACCTTTTTCGACCTGTTGTCTGAAAAATGTATTCTCTTTTTCTGAAAAATGGTCTATACTACAGATAAAATAAAATGGAAAGAGGAAAGATCATGAGAGATGATAATTGTATTTTCTGTAAAATAGCAAATGGAGAGATTCCATCAGCAACATTATATGAGGATGAGGAGTTCAGAGTAATTCTGGATCTTGGACCGGCTTCAAAAGGACATGCGCTGATCCTTCCGAAGAATCATTACCGTAATCTGTATGATATTGACGAGGCAACAGCTTCAAAAGCAATCTGTCTAGCAAAAAAGATGATTACAAAGATGACAGATGTACTTGGATGTGATGGTTATAATATCGTTCAGAACAACGAAGAGGCAGCTGGACAGACGGTATTCCATTTCCATATGCACTTAATCCCAAGATATAAGAATGACAATGTAGGTCTCGGATGGCATATGGGAGAACTTACAGAAGAAGATAAGAAAGAGATACTTGAAAAATTAAAATAGTACTGGAGAAGATATGTTAACAGAAAATCGCGAATTCAATGAGATTTATGAACAATATAAAAATCTCATTCTAAAAGCGGCATATACTTATTCAGGCAGTTATAATGCAGCGGAAGATATTACTCAAGACACTTTTCTGAAACTGTATATGGGATATGACAGCATGAAGAAGAAAAATATTTCTTCATGGCTGTTTACAACGGCAAAAAATGCGGCATTAAATTACAGGAAAAAGCATAGCCGGGAGATTTTCGAGATTGATGAGAATTGGGACAGTGAAGAGGATACAGAGAAAAATGAAGCACAGGTAAACAGTGCTGAGGAACAGTTTCTGGAAGATGAGCTTCAGAAACAAAGAATAGAGCTTCATGAAAAGATTTTCACCAATTTGATGGAAAAGAATGAAAGATGGTACGATGCTATTGTCCTTGTATATTACATGGAGATGCCTCAGGCAAAAGCAGCAGAATTAATGGGCATTCGACTCGAAGTGCTTCATAGTCTTCTGCACAGAGCAAAGAAATGGATTAAGAAAAAGTACGGAACGGAGTACGAAGAAATGAACCGGGAAGACTAAGAGCAAAACCAAATGTTTACTGTTCAATGTACAAAGAAAAAGTGTATGAGGAACAGTGGTGCCGATAGTTTCCCGGTATCTTTTTGAATACTGTAGTTTTATGAAGAGTGTTGCCGGTAGATGAACTACACTATTTTGTGGCAGCTTCTTCAATGAGGCCGATAATAGTAGCAATCGGATCTTGCTGTCCAGAATTGTGCATTGCATTTATGAACTGCTCACGGTTTTCGTACAGGTTATGAACTGCATCCAAAAGCGTTGCATTCGTAAGCTGTTCTTCCTCGATTACAAGACTGAATCCCTGACGTTCGAAAGAATGTGCGTTAAGAATCTGATCGCCACGACTTGCACGGGCAGAAAGCGGAATCAGAAGATTCGGTTTTCTAAGAGCAAGCAGTTCACAGATTGCATTCGCACCGGCACGTGAGATAACAACATCTGCAAGAGCAAAGAGATCACGCAGTTCGTTTTTGATATATTCAAACTGACAGTAGCCTTTGATTTCTTTCAGAGAATGATCAACCTTTCCTTTTCCGCAGAGATGGATGATCTGGAACTGTTTCAGCAGTTCAGGAAGGGCAGCACGTACCGCCTCGTTGACAGCTACAGCACCAAGACTTCCGCCGATTACGAGAATGACAGGTTTTTCATCTGTAAAGCCACACATCTTTCTGGCAGCATCCTTATCACCAGTAAGAAGTTCCTGACGAATCGGAGAACCGGTAAGAACAGCTTTTCCCTCCGGAAGAGCATCTAACGTCTCCGGGAAGTTACAACAGACTTTGACAGCAGATGGAATTGCCAGTTTATTTGCCAGGCCAGGTGTCATATCAGACTCATGAATAATGACCGGAACTTTGCATCGCTTTCCAGCAAGAACAACTGGAACCGAAACAAATCCGCCTTTAGAAAAAATAACATCAGGCTTTAAGCCTTTGATTAACTTACGGGCTTCACCAAAGCCTTTGATCACACGGAATGGATCTGTGAAATTCTGCAGACTGAAATAACGGCGCAGCTTTCCAGAAGAAATTCCATGATATGGAATTCCAAAAGGTTCAATCAGTTCCTTTTCAATTCCATTGTAAGAACCTATGTATTGAATATCATAGCCTAATTCTCTAAGCTTTGGAATCAGGGCTATATTCGGAGTGACATGTCCGGCAGTACCGCCGCCGGTCAATATAATTCGCTTCATAAATTAACCTCCAGATTTAGTGTAGAGTGCTACTGTTCGAAGTAAATTGAGAACACTAGCCTTATAGCATCATATTACCCTTATTTGAAAAAATGTCAAGAAAAACGGGACACACAAACTGGAGAGAATAAGGTAAAGAAAATGAAAAAACTGAAAAAATTATCATTGGAAAATGAAATGAAAAAAGAAGCTGAACAGATTGAAAAGAAAGTCCGAGAGGACAGATCACTGGATGATATTACAGTGTCTGATGAGATGGAAAAAGAGCTTTTCAATAAGATTCAGGATTACGAATACGACAAGAGGCATAAAAAAGTCGTCCGCAAAAAGAAGAAAAGCAAGCTTGTAATCGGAGCACTGGCAGCAGTGCTGATTCTGGTGTGCGGAAGTGTGATGACAAGTGTGGGGAGTAAGTCGTATTGGAAAGTTCTGTGGGAACGAGAAAATGGGGATGAGAAGTATAATCTCATTAATGTTGAGAATATGGAAACAAAAGAGACAGAGGATATTGATGAAATAGAAATATATAAAGAAATTGCTGAGGTTATGGGAAATTACTTGGTTCGTATGGAATATAAGCCAGAAGATATGGTACTACAGAGATATACGATAGATGAAGATCAAAGAATGGCTGTATTATTTTATAAATATGGAGATGAAACAATCAGGTATTATATGTACACAAATTCTAAAGATTCTTCATTAGGGGAAAAATCAGTAGATGATTTAATAGATAAATATGAGATTACAACGAATGGGCATAATATTTTAGTGAAAGAGTATTCGATTAAGGGTTCGGAACAAAAAAGATATACAGCAGACTTTGAATACAAGGACATTCAATATCAAATCAAAGGAAAATTAAAAAAAGAAGAATTGGATGAAATTTTAAAAAATTTATTTTTTATGTAAAAAAACGCGTAAGTTTTTGCCTTCTCAGTTGTTTACTTATCAGAAGACAATAATAAAAGGGGGAAGATAGTTTTATGATAAGTAAAAAAATTGTATCAGTTATAACGAGTGTTATGGTTTTCTGTTGTATAGTAGGAGTATCTTTGACAAATGTTAAAGCAGATGACAGTGCTCCAAAGTCAGTAGATGGATCATATTTGACATCAGCAGATTCATCTACGGGTTACACACCTAATAACGAACGCGGAAAGCATCTGATGGATGGTCAGTGTTCAATAACGAAAAGCGGAACAAAACGTATTTATACATATGGTGCAACTACAGCAGATCATACAGTTGATGCAATAGCTGTAATCGTATATGTGGATAAATATAATGAGAAAGACGGAAAATGGCATCAGATTGATGCTTTTTCAAAGAAAATAGAAAATGATTATTATGTTGCTACATCTAAGTCAATTCAAGTTGACCGAGGATACTATTACAGAGTACATGCGGATCATTTTGTAAGAATGGGTGAAGAACCTATTGAAGAAACTTGTTCATTTACTGACGGCATCTTAGTCCCATAAGCATCTTCCTCCCGCACCAACGGCAGAAGATGCAGCCCGTGGGCTGGCCTAACAGCCGCTGCGCGGTGGTTCGCTCGGATACTCACAAATTAGATTCTAATAGATAAAAGTGAGAGCCTTGTTCCTTGATACACCACAATTGAATAAATGAGCATATAATCACCATAAGCGGCTGTTAATCAGTCCATGGACTAGTAGGGCAGAAGGGAAGGATTGAATCAAGAGTAGCGATCCTTCCCTATTAGTTTGCCATTTTTTAAATTATTTTCCTGTTGCTTCTTTCAGTGCCTGAGCAAGCTGGTCCGGGCAGGAAGTTTTCTTGAATCCACACTGGATTCCTTCCAGTCGCGAGATGGCCTCATCTACATCCATTCCTTCAACCAGATGGGAAATTCCCTGCAGGTTACCGTTACATCCGCCAACGAAGGAAACATTATGAATCTTGTTATCTTCGATATCAAAGTGAATGCTCTGGGAACAGACACCTTTTGTTCTATAATCCATATCTAGATATCCTTTCTTTTAAATTTTTAGATCTTTTAGTTACCTTTTGAATTATAGCAAATCAAATATAAAAAAACAATTTTTCTTTTCACATCTTTCGGCATAATTTTCCTCAATACGACAATTTTGATTTTTGCTGTAGAAATCTGTAGAACGATTTATGCGGACAGAATATAAAATCAGGTTTATAATATCTACAAACGTAACGAAGGGGAGGCCCGAACAGTTACGCGCAATATTTTTAAAACCAGGAGGGGTTGCTATGTTAAGAGAACTGGCAGTGAACACAAGAGTCATCTATTATCTGATGGCACTTCTGGGCATAATCGGAGTGCTGGCAAAAGCAGTGAATCAGCAGACATTGAATCAGATGCTGAAGGCGGCAGGGAATATGCCCAAGAGTACACACCGACTGATAAAACTCGTAAGAGCAAAATACGAACATGCATGTATGGTGCATGACAGTGTAGAGAATACGAATGCATTTGTGGAGAAATATATTTATGAATATAGAGGATTTTTGTTTGGGATTCATACCTGGAGACAGATGCAATTACTGACGGTGTGGTTTGTTGGAATTCTTGCAGCTCTTGGTGCATTCGAATGTTATATTACTTATGGATTTTCAGATGCGGCGTATCAATATATAGAAACAGGATTAGCGGAGATGGTACTCCTTTTTGTTATCAGTCATCTTTCGGACGAACAGTACAAGCTTAATGCTGTCAGGATGTATATGGTGGATTATCTTGAGAATAATTGTGCATTTCACGTAAAGAGACAGCGGACTACGGATAGAGAAGAATTGAATGTGATCGCTGCAGAGAATACCGGAAAGCAGGAGTGGGAAGAAAAGAAAGGGGAAAGAGAGATTCACAGAGAAGACAACGTACAGAATGGAAATAAAACAAAAGCAGAGAGGACGGAGCTGCCGATTAATATCGAGGGAGAACCAAGAGCGGTAGAGCCGGCAAGGAATCCGAAAGGAAATTCAGAGAGAGACGTAGATAGAGATTCGGAGCGAGATTCAGGAAGAAATGCAGAAAGAGAAGCGGCGATTCGTCAGATTCTGGAAGAATTTTTAACATAACGAAAACTAAAATTTCTTGAGCAGCATTTGTAAATAAGGTATAATAAAAAGCAGTTGGTAGCCGCCGGTCATGGAATATCAGGAATGGCGGCAGGGAAAGAAGAACCAACTGCTTTTTTAGGGCTTATAAACAAGAAAAGAAAGTAACTGATTAAGACAGGTGCAAAGAGTAATAGGAGGAGTTGCTATGTTAAGAATAGGAATGTTGACCAGCGGTGGAGACTGCCAGGCACTTAACGCAGCAATGCGCGGTGTTGTAAAAGGAATTTGCAACAAGCGCAAAGATGTAGAAATCTATGGATTTAAAGATGGATACAAAGGTCTGATCTATTCGGATTTCAATATGTTGACATCAAAGGATTTCTCGGGAATTCTGACACAGGGTGGAACAATTCTTGGTACATCCCGTCAGCCGTTCAAACTGATGCGTGTGCCGGATAAGGATGGAATAGACAAGGTGGAGGCAATGAAGCACACATATCATAAGCTTCATCTGGATTGTCTCGTTATTCTTGGAGGAAATGGAACTCATAAGACAGCAAATCTTCTTCGTGAGGAAGGACTCAATGTAGTGACACTGCCGAAGACGATCGATAACGATCTGTGGGGAACAGACATGACATTTGGATTCCAGAGTGCAGTTGATATCGCAACAGATACGATTGACAGAATCCATACGACAGCAACTTCCCACAGCCGTGTATTTATTATCGAGGTTATGGGTCACAAAGTAGGTCATGTAACTCTGCATGCCGGAATTGCAGGCGGAGCAGACATAATTCTTCTTCCGGAGATTCCATATGATATTAAAGCAATCAAGAATGTGATCGACAAACGTACACAGGCAGGTAAGAGATTTACAATCCTTGCTGTTGCAGAGGGTGCGATTTCCAAAGAAGATGCAAAACTGAAAAAGAAAGAATACAAAGAGAAGCTGGCAAACAGAAAATATCCTTCTATCGCTTACGAACTGGCAGAACAGATTGAAAAAGAGACAGACAAGGAAGTTCGTATCACAGTTCCTGGACACACACAGAGAGGTGGCACACCTTGTGCTTATGACCGTGTATTTGCAACAAGAGTCGGAGCGAAGGCAGCAGAATTGATCCTGAATGAAGAATACGGATATATGGTAGCCATGAGAAATGGTGAGACAGTGAAAGTTCCGTTGGAAGAGGTTGCAGGAAAGCTGAAATATGTTGATCCGAACTGTGGTCTGATCCAAGAAGCGAGAACAATCGGTATCAGCTTCGGAGACGAGGTGTAATTCATGTCATATACGGCGCTATACAGAAAGTTCCGTCCTTCTGAATTCGAAGATGTAAAAGGACAGGATCATATTGTTACAACGCTTCAGAACCAGATTAAGGCGAACAGGATCGGACATGCGTATCTGTTTTGCGGAACGCGAGGAACCGGTAAGACAACGGTTGCGAAAATATTTGCGAAGGCAGTAAACTGTGAGCACCCGGTAAATGGAAGTCCATGCGGAGAGTGTGAGATGTGTAAATCTATCGCTGCCGGCACTTCAATGAATGTGATCGAGATCGATGCTGCATCGAACAATGGTGTTGATAATATCCGTGAGATCAGGGAGGAAGTGACATATCGACCGACAGAAGGTAAGTATAAAGTATACATTATTGACGAGGTGCATATGCTTTCCATCGGAGCATTTAACGCATTGCTTAAGACACTTGAGGAGCCGCCGGAGTATGTTATTTTTATTCTGGCGACGACAGAAGTGCATAAAATCCCAATTACGATTCTTTCCAGATGTCAGCACTATGATTTCAAGAGAATCAGCATTGAGACAATTACAGACCGTATGCGTGATCTGATGCAGACAGAACAGGTAGAAGTGGAAGAAAAAGCACTTCGCTATATCGCAAAGGCGGCAGACGGATCTATGCGTGATGCACTCAGTCTGCTGGATCAGTGTATTGCATTTTATCTGGGACAGAAGCTGACGTATGATCATGTGCTTGAAGTACTTGGTGCGGTGGATACAGATGTGTTCAGCCGCCTGCTTCGGAAAGTATTGGAAAGAGATGTTGCCGGAGTTCTTGATATCGTGGAAGATCTGGTTATGCAGGGACGTGAACTGACCCAGCTGGCCGCAGATTTTACATGGTATCTGAGAAATTTGCTTTTGGTTAAAACTTCTGATAATATAGAGGACGTGCTGGATGTGTCTACGGAAAATATGTTGCAGCTCAAGGAAGAATCAAAGATGATCGAACTTGATATGCTGTTGCGTTATATCCGTATATTTTCAGAACTTTCCGGTCAGCTGAAGTATGCGACGCAGAAGAGAGTGCTTCTGGAAGTTGCACTGATCAAGCTTTGTACTCCGGCGATGGAGACTGGTCAGGATGCACTTCTGGACAGAATCCGTGCGGTAGAAGAAAAAGTAGAGAAAGGACTTGCTGCAGCCGCAGATATGCCGCAGCGAGTTGTTTACGTGAATGGAGATGATGCGTCATCATCCGGATCAGGCGTTGCGGGAAGCAGGAAGGCGAAACCGGAGCTGCCGAATGCAATTCCGGAGGATGTGCAGGAGGTGGTGAAGAATTTCCGTTCTATCGCAGATGAAGCGTCAGGTATGATCAGAGGCTTTCTTAAAAAAGCAAGACTGAGTCTTGGTGGTGACAATCGCTTGCTGATTGTACTGCCAGATGCTATGTCGGCAGATATGGTTGGTAGAGAAGATCATGTGCAGGAACTTGAACAGCTCATTGAAGAGAAGATTGGAAAGAAAGTCGAGGTGGATGTCCGTCATGTAGAAGAGGGCAGACACTTTGAGGATACATTTGTGGACATAGAACAGAAAATAAATATGGAAATAACAGTGGAGGATTAGACATGGCAAAGCGTGGAGGATTTCCAGGCGGCGGAATGCCGGGAAATATGGCGAATCTGATGAAGCAGGCACAGAAGATGCAGCGTCAGATGGAAGAGCAGCAGAAAGAACTTGAGACAAAAGAGTTCACAGCAGCTGCAGGCGGCGGAGCAGTAGAAGTAACTGTATCCGGCAAAAGAGAAGTAACAAAAGTAAAACTTGCAGAAGAAGTTGTAGATCCGGACGACATTGAGATGCTGGAAGACCTGATCGTAGCAGCGACAAATGAAGCACTGCGTCAGGTTGAGCAGGAGACAAATGCAGCAGTATCTAAGATGACAGGCGGATTTGGCGGTCTTGGAGGCGGAATGTTCTAATGGATTACTACAGTAATCAGATCAGCCGTCTGATCGAGGAGTTCTCGAGACTTCCGGGAATCGGGAATAAATCAGCACAAAGACTTGCATTTCATGTGATCAATATGCCGGTAGAGCAGGTAGAAGGACTTGCGAATGCAATCGTAGATGCCCGCAAGAATGTCCGTTACTGTAAGGAGTGCTATACGTTGACGGATAAGGATATCTGCCCAATCTGCAGCAATCCGGACAGAGATCATAAGACAATCATGGTAGTGGAGACACCGCGTGATCTAGCAGCGTATGAGAAGACCGGAAAGTACAACGGAGTCTATCATGTACTTCATGGAGCAATTTCTCCAATGCTTGGAATCGGTCCCGGGGATATCCGTCTGAAAGAATTGATGGAGCGTCTGCAGGGGGATGTGGATGAAGTGATCATTGCGACAAATTCCAGTCTGGAAGGCGAGACAACAGCAATGTATATCAGTAAACTTATCAAACCGGTCGGAATCAAGGTGAGCAGGATTGCCAGTGGTGTTCCGGTTGGTGGTGATCTGGAATATATTGATGAGGTAACACTGCTTCGGGCATTGGAAGGAAGAACAGAATTGTAAAAGCATTTGAGACACCGGCAGGAGGGACTGGCTATGGCGAAGAAAAAAGTTACATCTTCAGATGTGGCAAAGCGCGCGGGAGTTTCACAGGCAACGGTCTCGATGGTACTCAATAAGAAGTATAACGTCTCTTTTTCAAAAGAAGTAATCCAGAAAGTGGAGGCAGCGGCGGAAGAACTGGGGTATGAACTTCCGAAACGCAGAACACAGCGTGGAGAGCGACGAGAAAAACTGCTCGTTGTCATCAGCCCGAACCTGACAAACCCATACTATGTAATGCTTTTGCAAGGAATTGAATCAAGGGCAACAGAGCAGGGGTTCGGAATCTTTGTCTGTAATACACAGAGAGATTTAAAACTGGAAGAGCGTTATCTGAAAATGATCTCGACTCTGAATGCACAGGGAATTATCTATATGTGCAATCCGGGGAAATGCTTTCTCGGGCAGCTAAAAGAAATGTCTGAAAGAATTCCGGTTGTTGTGATCAATAATCAGGAGAAGCATTTGGATGTAGATGCAGTGGAGTTGGACAATACAAAGCTGGGAAGATTAATGGGCAGACATCTTCTGGAGCTGGGGCATCAGCATGTGGCATACATTACACCGCCATTAACTGCAAGACAGAAGCAGAGATTCCGCCGGGTAGAAGGTTTTCTGGATGAATTCAGAAAAGCCGGATATGGCGATCAGGTGATTGTAAAAGAAGCAGATGAAGAATTTGACCGGAATGTTCCGGGAATCGATTCAGAGTACCGCATCGGATATGATCTGACAAAAGAACTGCTCCGGACAGAAAAAGATCTCACTGCAATCGTGGGGCTGAATGATATGATCGCATTTGGGATTATGGATGCACTCCAGGATATGAAGTATAAAGTTCCCGGAGATGTCTCGGTTATGGGATGTGATAATACTTTATTTTCCAAAGTTAAGAAAGTGTCACTTACAACGATCGAGCATTTTGTAGTTCACAAAGGAATGGATGCCTGTGATATCATCATGAAAAAGATCAGTTCAAGGGACTGGAAGTATACGGAATTTGAACCGGTCAGTATTTATCATGTGGAATATGAGCCACAGATCGTGGTTCGTGGAACAACGTCTTATGCGAAGACAAAATAGTTGATGTATAGACGCTGGATTATTTAAAATTAATAAAAAATAATAAAATTATTACTAATAAAAACAACAAAAACAAACGATTCTGATTTTAGAAAATGTTGATAAAGCCTTTAAAATAAAGATTTTTATACAGAATAAAAACGATTGATATTAACTAATATTAATAAAAACGGTTAATATGTCGGATTATTAAGTGAAAAATGACTATTAATAATTTTTCAGACAGTTGACCTCAGGTTTTGGAAGCTATATAATCAGCTCATAAACAAACGAATTACTGCTGGAAAAACAGTGAGTTGTATCAGTGGTAAGATGAAGATTCATGTATAGGAGGACTTAAAAATGAAATTTTTTATCGACACGGCTAATGTAGAGGATATCAAGAAAGCAAATGACATGGGAGTGATCTGCGGAGTTACAACAAACCCGTCTCTGATTGCAAAAGAAGGACGTGTTTTTGAAGAAGTTATCGCTGAGATCGCATCTATCGTAGACGGACCAATCAGTGGAGAGGTTAAGGCTACAACAACAGATGCAGAAGGCATGATTGCAGAAGGACGTGAGATTGCAAAGATCCATCCGAACATGGTAGTTAAGATTCCTATGACAGTAGAAGGCCTGAAGGCTGTTAAAGTTCTTACAGCAGAGGGAATCAAGACAAATGTAACTCTGATCTTCACAGCAAATCAGGCACTTCTTGCAGCAAGAGCAGGAGCTACGTATGTTTCTCCGTTCCTTGGACGTCTGGATGACATTTCTACAAAGGGAGTTGACCTCATTGCAGAGATCGTAGAGATGTTCGAAGTAGCAGGAATTGAGACAGAGATTATCGCAGCAAGTGTACGTAATCCAATCCATGTAACAGAATGTGCACTGGCAGGAGCAGATATTGCAACAGTACCTTACAAGGTAATCGAGCAGATGACACATCACCCACTGACAGATGCAGGTATCGAGAAGTTTAAAAAGGATTATATTGCTGTTTTTGGTGAGTAATCCGGGAAATAACGTTAAGACTGAAAATGGAATCAGAATGGAAATTAAAAAGGAGATATCATGAACAAGTTAGAGCTTATGAAAACTGCGAATGAGATCCGGAAAGGGATTGTAACAGCACTGCATAGCGCAAAGGCCGGACATCCAGGTGGATCTCTCTCAGCAACAGAGATTTTTACATACCTTTATTTTGAAGAGATGAACGTAGACCCGAAAGATCCAAAGAAAGCGGATCGCGATCGTTTCGTTCTTTCTAAAGGACACACAGCTCCGGGATTATATTCTACACTTGCGCAGAAAGGATTCTTCCCGAAGGAAGATCTCGTGACACTTCGTCATACAGGATCTTATCTGCAGGGACATCCGGACATGAAACACATTCCAGGTGTTGATATGTCTTCAGGATCTCTTGGACAGGGAATTTCAGCAGCTGTAGGTATGGCAATCGCAGGAAAGCTTGACAATGCAGACTACAGAGTATACACACTGCTCGGAGACGGTGAGATCCAGGAAGGTCAGGTATGGGAGGCTTCCATGCTGGCAGCACATAGAAAACTGGATAATCTCGTTGTTATCGTTGATAATAACAATCTTCAGATTGACGGAGCAATTACAGAAGTCAACTCTCCGTACCCGATCGATAAGAAGTTTGAGGCATTTAATTTCCATGTAATCAATATTGATGGAAATGACTTTGATCAGATCGATGCTGCATTCAAAGAAGCAAAGACAGTCAAAGGACAGCCGACAGCTATTATTGCTAAGACAGTAAAAGGAAAAGGTGTATCCTTCATGGAGAACCAGGTAGGATGGCACGGAAAAGCTCCGAACGATGAAGAGTACAAGATTGCAATGGAAGAATTAGAGAAAGCAGGTGAAGCATTATGTCAGAAGTAAAGAAGATCGCAACAAGAGACAGCTACGGTAATGCTTTGGCTGAACTCGGAACAGAACATGATAACGTTGTAGTACTTGATGCCGATCTGGCAGCAGCTACAAAGACAGGTGTATTCAAGAAAGCACATCCGGATCGTTTTATCGATTGTGGTATTGCTGAGTCTAATATGATCGGTGTTGCAGCAGGTCTTGCAACAACAGGAAAAGTGCCATTTGCAAGTTCTTTCGCAATGTTCGCAGCAGGACGTGCATTTGAGCAGGTAAGAAACTCTGTTGGATATCCACACCTGAATGTAAAGATTGGTGCAACACATGCCGGAATCTCTGTAGGAGAAGATGGAGCAACACATCAGTGTAATGAGGATATCGCTCTGATGCGTACAATTCCGGGAATGGTTGTAATTAACCCAGCTGATGATGTAGAGGCAAGAGCAGCTGTACGTGCTGCTTACGAGCATCAGGGACCGGTATATCTGAGATTTGGACGTCTCGCAGTGCCGGTGATCAATGACAGACCGGACTACAAGTTTGAGCTTGGAAAAGGTGTTGTGTTAAGAGAAGGAAAAGACCTGACGATCATTGCAACAGGACTTCCTGTAAGTAACTGTCTGGAAGCAGCTGAGAAGCTTGCAGCAGACGGAATTGATGCGAAAGTGATCAACATTCATACGATCAAACCTCTCGATGAGGAACTTGTTGTAGCAGCTGCAAAAGAGACAGGAAAAGTTGTTACAGTTGAAGAGCATTCCGTTATCGGCGGACTTGGAAGTGCTGTATGTGATGTACTTTCAGAGAAAGCTCCGACACAGGTTATGAAGATCGGTGTGAATGATACATTCGGTGAGTCTGGTCCGGCACTTGAGCTTCTGAAGAAGTATGGTCTTGATACAGACAGCATCTACGAGAAAATCAAAGCATTTGCAAAATAATCGGATTTTCGAAAGCAAAATTATAATTTAAAACAAAAAGAACGCTTCGCGCTTTCTGTTTACAGAATATCTGCAATCAGAGAGTACCGGAGCGTTTTTTGATGTTTGGAGATATTAAGAAAATGCCGTGCACGAAAAGTAATATTTGTCGAACTTACCTGACACTAATTGATAAAATCTCCCGATTTCCTTGTGCTATGTTAAGGGCAATCCCCGGGAAATTAAATAAAAGTGATAGAAAGGTGAGTATAAAATGGAGAGACAGATTCCAAAAAATGTGCGTCAGATAGGAAATGTGAGTGATAGTCCAAAAATCTATGTGGAAGATTATGTAGATACTTTTTTTCTTCAGTTAAGTGAAAAAAGCGAGAAAGAAAAACAACCAGAAGGAGCCTTTCTGATTGGTGAAATGCAGAAGCAGGACAATGAAGAATATATTTATATTTATGGTGCGATAAAAATAAAAGAGTTAAAAAAGGAGGGCGGTGAATACCTGATCAATGACAAGATATGGAAATGTGGTTGTGAAGAATGTAGCCAGTATTTTGAAGAAGGAGAAATCATAGGCTGGTTTGTGACAGAGCATGATTTACAGCTGGCTCCGGGTTCTATCAACGTAAAGCTGCATAAAAAATTATTTCCAAAGAAAAATACCGTTCTTGTTATGAAAGATTCGACAAACCAGGAAGATGTATTTTTTGTACATAAGCTGGGAGATCTGATGGAAATTGGAGGACATTATACTTATTACGAGAAGAATCCGTGCATGCAGAATTATATGATTGCAAGTCGAAAAAAAAATGGGGCAGTTCAGACAGAAAATGTGGAAGATACGGCTGCACAAAGCTTTCGTTCTCTGGTACGTGAACGGGGCGGTCAGAAAAGAGAAAGAAGGACAGGCAGTCTGATGTATGGAATCAGTACATGCCTTGTACTGGTCCTGATCGTGATGGGTGTTTCTATGATGAATAATTTCAGCAAAATGAAATCTCTCCAGAATAAGATAAATGTGGTTGCCGAGGGGGAAAAGCAAACATCCTCACCTGATGTGAAAGAGACAAGTGGAGCAGCAGCTACTGTGGAGAAAAATCAGGAAGCAGCAGATACAGAAAAAGAATCCGCAGAGATAACGGAAGAAAATGAAGGGGAAGAACAGACGGAAGATAAGAATACAGAAAGTGTTCCGGTTTCCGGGACTGCCGTTGCAGCAGATGAAAATGATGGTATTTATGTGGTGGAAAAAGGAGATACCCTTGCAATTATCAGTAAAAAAATGTATGGAGATGTTAATCATGTAGATGCGATCAGCCGGATGAATGGATTGCAGAATGGGAACCTGATCTATATTGGACAAAAATTGATATTGCCATAAATCCGTGTTATACTGTGAAAGATAAGTGAAAGCTAAAAGTGTATCAACAGAAAAAGGTGCACTGGACAAACGATAAGGGGAGCAATATGGCGCGAAAGAAAATGTCGAATTTACAGGTGGTAAAAACGCAGGATGATAGAAAAGCGCTGAGACAAAGGGAAAGAAGGATCAAACGCCGGAGAAGAAAAGAACTTCTTACCTATATCATTCTGATTGCGATGGCAATCTGCGGAACATACCTCCTTTTAGATAGTAAGACTTATGGCACAGTCCGCAAGGCAGACAGTTACGCGAAAGACCTTTCGGACAGGAATAATTACGTTCAGTTTGCAGATGGAATTGTGCGTTATAATCATGACGGTGTGGTATTTCTAAATAAGAAGAATGAGGAAAAGTGGATTCAGCCAACACAGCTTCAGACACCGGTGATTGTTGTGAAAGACGATGTGTTTGCGGTTGCTGACAGCGGAGGCAACAGTATTCTCGTATTTACAAAAAATGGGTTGAAAGGTGAGATTCAGACGACATTACCGATTGAGAGAATCGCAGTATCGAATCAGGGAATTGTCAGTGCAATTTTAAAAGATGAGACTTCACCGAAGATCATATCTTATGATGCGGCAGGAAATATTCTGGTAGAGCAGCAGATTACGATTGGAAATACAGGATATCCGATCGCATTGGATTTGTCTGATGATGGAAAGGTTCTGGCAGTTTCTTATCTTTATACCAAAGGAACACAGGTGCAGAGCAGGATCGGATATTATAATTTTGATACTGCCGGCAAAGAGAAGGCAGATAACAAAGTGACAGCAGATACTTATGAAGATATGCTGATTGGCGAGATTTTCTTTATGGGAAATGACAGATCCGTTGCAGTTGGAGATAATGGATTTGAGATTTATACAGGAAAAGATACTCCCAAGCAGACAAAAGAAGTGAAGGTGAACCAGGAGATAAGAAGTGTTTTCCATTCGGATTCTTATTTTGGATTTGTCCTGCTTAATCAGGAGAAGTCAGGGTATGAGTTGAGAATGTATAATCAATCAGGAGATACTGTGTTCAGTAGAGAAATACAGGGAGATTATAGTCATGTAAAGATGGATGGAGACAATATCATTCTGTATGATGGAAGTAAGTGCTGTATTTATACAACGACAGGAATCCTGAAGTTTAAGGGAGACCTGGGAGCAGATGCGCAGGAAATCTTTGACGCATTTGGCCTGAACAGATACTATGTGATGAGTGATAATGAACTACGAATTGTTTATTTGACAAGATAGGAGAGATATATGGAGAATTGGTTGTTACTTGCAGTCGGGATTGTGTTTTTAGTCTGCATGATTGCTGGCTTTGTGAAGGGATTTCTCAGAATTGGTTTATCCCTTCTGTCAACAATATTGACACTGGTACTGGTGTCATTCCTTTCCCCATACGTGTCGGATGCGCTGATGAAGCATACACCGGCGCAGGACGTACTGGAGAAGAAGATAGTGGAAGCATTTATGCCAGAGCTTTCAGCAGATGATCTGTTGAAAGCGAATCTCAGTGGAACACCTCTGGAGAATTTAACGGTAGACCAGATTAAATCATTAAGCGAATCTGGATGGGACAAACTGGGGATAACTGCACAGGATATCCTGAAAGTGGTCGGAGATCTTCCAAAGGATACACAGATCCGTGAGATTGAGAATTCAATGCTGCCACAGTTTTTGAAAGATGCATTGCTGGAAAATAATAATACTGCGATTTATGAAGAACTGGATGTTACAACTTTCCCAGAATATGTTGCGGCCTATATTTCACGAATGCTCCTCAATGTTGTGTCATTTCTTGTGACATTTTTGATTGCGATCATTCTTGTAAGCGCATTGATGTATGCGGTGAATATTATTGGTGAACTTCCGTTACTTGGTGCGATCAATCATCTGGCGGGAGGAGTGCTTGGAATTGGTCTGGGATTTATTATCGTATGGATCGCATTCCTTGTGCTGACTCTGATTTATACGACAGAGATTGGAACAACATGTTATGCGATGGTTGAGCAGAGCGCGATCTTGACGTTTTTGTACAACCATAATCCGCTGTTGATCTGGTTACTTGGATTCCGGTAGGAAAAATAAAAGAAAAATATTAAAAATAGGGTTGACACTCTCAATAAGCCATGATATCATATAGAAGTTCTGTTGAGGACATACATATGGGGGATTAGCTCAGTTGGGAGAGCGCCT
>ERZ507003.673-NODE-673-length-17650-cov-7.910315_pt1 | contig 17650 bp, 15 predicted proteins | sample MGYA00513166_ERZ507003 | MGnify/ENA metagenome assembly ERZ507003
CGAGATCATTTCGCCCAACGTTCCCTCGCAGATCGTACGGTCCATGAACCTCAACGACCCCGCCGCGCCCTTCTGCGTTCCGGCATAGACCGCCACATCGATAAAGAGCTTGGGATAGAACTGCTGAGGATAGGCACCCGCGGCCAGGAGCCCGGCCTTAGTAACATTGCCCTGGGAGTCGAGGAAATTCAGGCGCTCCAGCTTCGTTTTCTTGTCCGGCGCGCCGCGCATTGCACGGGGTGTCAGCGAGAAAGCACGCTCTATCGTGCGGTCGACCAGGGCCTCGTCAAGATCGCCTGCGACCGCGCCGGGTACTGCATCGCGATCACTGGGGCTCGTCCGTTCATACGATGACAAGGACAGGACCTCGGTCGACGAGAGCGGAACATCTTTGTCATCGATGCGTTTGTAGCTGCCGCCTTGAGCGCCCCGCTCTATGACATAACACGGCTTGCTCGACGGGTCGAGCTCCTCAATCGTGATGACCAGAACCACGGTGCCCTGGAGCTCCACGCGTTCAATGGTGTATTTGGGCGGATTGGCCAGTTTTCCGCGACCGCCGGCATCACCCATGCCCGCTACGAATTGGTTGAGCACCTTCTCGGTCTCAAAGTTCTCAACCGGGACAAAGCCCGCGCGCTCGCTCACGCCGAGCACGATAATTCCGCCAGCGGTATTCGCGAATGCGCTAACCGTTTCCCATACGTCGCGGGAAAGCGTCGTGGCGCTCTCCTTGACCTCGACGTTAAGATCGTCCGAGCCCATGCGCTTTAAAGACTCGAGCAGACCGGTCAGCTCGTTTTCGTTCATCTGCATGTCCTTTCGCTCGGCCCGGCGGAGAATGCCGCGAATAGATTTCCTTCGTCTCTCAGTTATCTCTCGTAATTATCTCTCATCTTACTGCTATCTCTCATATTAGAGATAAGTGAGAGATGAAAGATAAGATGTCTGCCATTTGTTTCATTTAAACATGTTTTTGCTGGTAGAACAATCAGTATTGAGACAATACCATGATTGCCTGTCTCTTTGCTGATCAGTTATCTCTCATATTTATCTCTCGTCTTTCTGTTATCTCTCGTATTAGTGAGGAATGAGAGATGAGAGATGTGTGAGTGATGCATGGGCGTGGATTTTTGGACGGTCGGAAAATCCCTCAAACAAAAAAACGGGGCCGGCCTTACGCCGAACCCCGTTTTCAAACGGACAGTTAGTTATCCAACGCGCGAGCATAGCAGTCAACTTTACGCCGCCGCGAACACTCCCAAACCTGTTCCGATGATGCAGATCGCGAAGATGCCAATAATAATCCAAATGGTCTTGACACCCTTTTTATAGAGAGCAACGCAAGCGAACGTTGCCAGCAAGGGCAGCAGACCGGGGAAGATCGAATCGAACAGATCCTGCAGGACAATCTCCGAACCACCCACATCAAAGGTCAAAGCAGTGGACAGTGAGACCTGTGCCGCAATCATGGCGCCGATAACGGTCATTCCGAGGACACCGGCAGCATGCGTCATGCGAGACATAAGGTTGTTCTCTTCGGACTGCTGCAGGAACTTGGTTCCCAGGTCGTATCCCAGATGGGCGGCGACGATACGCGTTGCAAAGTTAATCACGGAGTAGATGAGCGCGTACACGATGGGGCCGAGCGGGTTGCCCGTCGACGCGATGCCGATGCCAATGCCGGCGGCGACCACGCGGAACGTACCCCAGTAGAACGAATCGCCAATGCCGGAAAGCGGTCCCATGAGGCCGACCTTCATGGCGTTAATCGAGGACGTGTCGAAGTTCTTATCGGCAGCCGCCTGCTCTTCCATCGAAACCGTAAGGCCGGCTACAAACGGAAGCACATGAGGCGTGATGTTAAAGAACTCGGTATGGCGATCAAGCGCCGCATAGTAATCGTCGTCGTTGGGATAGATCTTCCGCAGGGGCTTCTGAATGGTGTACATGAAGCCCATTGCCATCATCTTGTCGTACGACTGCGAGCACTGGCTCGTAAACTGGCGAAGGAACATGCTCCGATACATATCGGGAGTCATAATCGCGTCCTTCTTGGCCTCTTTGAGATCGGTGTTCTGGGTAGCCATTAGAAGTCCTCCTCTTCATCCTCGGCAACCGTCTGCGGACCGGACGAGCCCTCGCGGAAGGCCAGGAGCAGTGCGACGCAAATGGCAGCTGCGGCGACGCCGATAACGTCCATCTTGAGGTAGATGACCATAATGAATCCCAGGAACAGCCAAGGAAGCAGCTTGTTATCGCCCATGGTCCTAATAAGAAGTGCGAAGCCGATGCAGACCATGACGCCGGACGCAACGTTGAGGCCGTCCATCACAAACTGCGGAATAGCGTTAAGCGCATTGTTGATGAGGTCGACACCAAAGAACAGCGAGCAAAACACCAGCAGTGCAGACGGAATGCCAATCGACAGCGGCACGATGGTCAGATGGTACAGATTCGCCTTGGCAAGATCACGATTTGCCAGAGCGGTCTCGATCTTCTTGCAGGCAAAGGCACCCGGAACGGCATAGCAGAAGTTGCGCCACACCTGAAGGAAGACGGAGACGGGAAGGGCGAGTGCGACGGCAGTTGCCGTGCTCGTACCCGTAATGACGGCAAACGCGCAGCCAAGCACGCCGGAGGCATAGACCTCGGGAGGAACCGCCGCACCGACCATGATGGCGCCCATGAACATGGACTCCAAAGCAGCGCCGACGATAACGCCCTGCTGGACATCGCCAAGGATCAAGCCAACGAACAGGCTCGTAAACAGCGGACGACCAAGCATCGTAATGCCAAATAATTGCTCGTCCATGGACGCAATAAATGCGACCAGTGCAACTAGAAGATACTGGACAACCATTTCGATCAACCCCAGAAACAGGTCTGCAGGCGAGGCATTCTGCGCAGCTCGCCTGCAGACAACCGCAGCAATTTGAGAGGATTAGTAGTTCATCTGGTGATAGTAACGACGCGTGGTGAGCGGGTGGTTACGGACGTGCTCGAGATGGCAGCTCAGACGCTCGGTGATGGTGTAGGTGACCATCGGGGAGACGATCTTGCGGAACTCGGGGTCGCTGAACGGCAGCTCGACCTCGGCGGTGTCGAACTTGTTCACGCGGACATGGACGCCCTTCTCGTCGGCGAGCATGTGAGTGAAGTTGTCCACGCGGTCCATGAGCTTACGGGTGTCGTCCTCGCCGTAGAGCATGATGAGGCTCGTGCCCTCCTCGCACAGTTCGATGGTGCCGTGGAAGAACTCGGCGGCGTGGATGGACTTGGTCTTGATCCACTGCATCTCCTCGAGAATGCACATAGCGTAGTCGTAGGCCTCACCCCAGAGCATGCCGGAACCAATCACCATGTGGTAGTCGGTGTCTTTGAAGTCCTCGGCCATGGCGGCGCAGCGCTCGTCCTGAGCGTCCTTGGCCTTGATGAGGTACGGAGCGATGTTGCCGAACTCCTCCATGAAGGTGTCGTACTTGGGGAAGGCGCCGGCGTTCTTGAGGAAGCGGGCGACCAGCGTAATCTGGTAGGTGTAGATGGCCTCGCACAGGACGTCGTCCTCGGCGAAGCTGAAGAACTTGTAATCGGCGTACTCAGTGGCCGGGGTGTTGTCGTTGGAGACATACATCAGCGTGCGGGCGCCCTGCTCCTGGCAGAACTTGGCGGCCTCGATGATCTCGGGGGTGGTGCCGGTACGGGTGGAGAAGACGCAGACCGAGTCCTTGTTGAAGGTCTTGGGCGGGCATGCGAGGAACTCAGCGGCAATCTCGCAGTGGACGTCGACGTCGGCCGTGGTGGTCTCGACCCAATACTTCATCGGGAGCGTGTGGGCCCAGGTGCCGCCGCAGCCGATGAAGAAGATGTTGGAATAACCCTGCTCGCAGACCTTGTCCACGGCAGCCTCAATCTGAGGACGGAGAGCGAGGGCATCGCTCACAACCTTCTCGTAACGAGGCTCATCGAAATTGAACATCCCTTACTCCTAACTCACTTGGATGAACCCTTCATTCATCCCATGACGTTATAATACTTTATATAACTAACTATGCAAGAGCTATTTCAGATTTTTTTTGATTTTTCTTTAATAAAAAGCCCGCCGATTAAATGATCGACGGGCTTAAGAAAGGAGGACCTGGTTAATAAATGCTAGACAATGGCATGTTTCCAGCTAGAAAACGTCCTTGGCAAGTACCTTTGAGTCATTGGGAACCTGACGGATTTCGATAACCACGCCATCGTTCACAAGCTCTTGGATATGCTCGGCATCGGTTTCGGTCGCAAAAATCGCGGGGGTCGGATGAAGCGTGGTCTCGGGAGACTTTCGAGTTCCGCCCAGATTGATCTCCTTGATGTCTTTGCAACCCTTAGCAAGGCGATAGGCATCCTCAATCGTCTCGACAATGATAAACAGCGAATACTTGTCGGTGACGCCGCTGTTGAGCGCCTCGATAGCAGCGTTTACGTCTTTTATGACGAGCTTCACGCCGTTGGGACGAGCTAGCCTCAATGCGGCTTTTCTCATGTCGTCTTTTGCCACGGCGTCGCTGGCACACAGGATGCAATCGACATCCAGCGCATGCGTCCAAGACATGGCGACCTGGCCGTGAATCAATCGGTAATCAACTCTCGTAAGCTTAATCATCGTAATCATCTCCGCACGTAATAAAGGTAATGACAGGCGTGACCCTTAGCTAGGGCTCGAACCAGAACTAACTAGAACTCTTCTTCTTCGACATCGGCAAGCATGTCCGCCGCCTCACAAAGCACGATAAACGAACGTGATCCCTCGACCGCAGCTTTGGCCTTGTCCGCATCCAGGGAGTCCAGCTGTGTAGCCATTTCCACCAGCAGCGGCAAGTTCATTCCGGTGATCAACGTAAACGATCCGGCGGTCTGCCTCTGAATGAATTCGTTGTTTACAGAGCCGCCAAAGATGTCAGTCACGACAAACCAAGAGTCGGCAGGGTCCTTCGACTCCATCCAAGCATCGATAAGCGCTGCGACATCCCTCGTGTCGTCATCGACATAGGCGCACAGACACTCGATTCGGTCGTTGGCGCCCATCAGGATCTCGAGAGAGCTCTTCATACCTTGGGCGAGATAACCATGACTCGCTAGCAATATCTTATTCATAGTTCTCCAATATCAATAAGACGTACTATATTGTCATAACAAAGTATATTAGCAATCTACCCTACGCGGTGTGTCTATTTTCCAAATCCGCGAACGGTAGCAATTGGTCGGTAAATTGACCAATCTATCTCTAATTTACAAATAGAACTTCAGTCGCTCGGTGCAGTACACCTGACGGGAGATGAAAAGCGGCTCGCCGCTTGGAGCATAACGTCTATCGACAAACAGAAGCAGTGGAGAGTCCAGCTCCACGTTAAGGTATGCCGCCTCGAGCTCGCTCGCATAGCAGACCTCGAGCGTACGCGTATTGGGGCCCATCTTGATCCCCTGGCGATCGAGTACCGCCATCAGCGAATCCTCGAGGGATTCATGCTCCAAAAAGGAAAGCGCAGCGGAATAGCTATTGGTTTCCAGCATCGTGGGCTTGTCATCCGCAAGGCGTAGACGACAACTACGCAATACCTTTTGGGTATCGTCTACGCCCAGGAACTTCGCGTCTCGCAGGCTTGGGAAGTCCCAGCCCATTGCGAGAACCCTGGTAGACGCCTGTTTTCCCGCAAGCTGGCACGAATGGGTAAAGCTCTCACGGTCGTCCGCGGCATACATCTGTGTGTCCGACGAAACGAACGTGCCCTTGCCGCGGGCCCTCTCAACAAGCCCAGCATCTTCCATTTCTTTAATTGCGGAGCGAACCGTTATTCGGCTCACGCCAAATTGCTCGATGAGCTCCGCCTCGGTCGGAAGCTTATCTCCCGGACGGTACGTGCCGTTGGCGATCGAATCAGAGAGCGCACGGACAATCTGTTTGTACAGGGGGATAACGCTATTTGCTTCAACCATATCAACCATACCTTTGCAAGGAATCAGCAGCTTATAGATAGATGACTTATATTGTATTAGAACTTTTTAGGAGTCCATATATTTCCTAAATGATTCGGTAAACGGGGTGTTATTTCACTTTAGCGGGGTGCAGCGGCTACCCGCGGCATTCGTTATTAACCTAGCTAGGCTAGTCCACCCACATCGTCTCCAGTTCGCCGCAGAACCGCGGCCCCATATGGGTATACTCTCGAGGATTCGACTCGATTCGCCCCCGCTGGGGCGTCAAAGGAGACTGCATATGCCCACCACCTCAACCGATCCGCGCGCCGCTGCTGCCGCGCTGCTGGCACCCGGTACCACCTGCCACGGCTTTGCCGTCGAGCGCTGCGAGACCGTGCCCGAGCTCGACTCGGACGCCTACGTGCTGCGCCACATCGCCTCGGGCGCTCGCCTGCTGTACCTGGCGTGCGACGACGAAAACAAGGCCTTTGCCATTGGCTTTAAGACGCCGCCGGCCGATTCCACCGGCGTGTTCCATATTCTTGAGCACTCGGTGCTGTGCGGATCGGCTAAGTTCCCCGTCAAGGAGCCGTTTGTCGACCTGATCAAGAGCTCCATGCAGACGTTCCTCAACGCCATGACCTACCCCGACAAAACCATCTACCCCGTTGCCACCACCAACGAGCAGGACCTGTACAACCTGATGGACGTGTACCTGGATGCGGTGTTCAACCCAGCCATCTACACCAAGCCCACCATTTTTGAGCAGGAGGGCTGGCACTACGAGCTGGACCTGCCGGAGGGCGCCGAGAGCGAGGGCGACGACAGCTCCGCGAGCCTGCGCAAGGGCACACTGCGCTATAACGGCGTAGTGTTCAACGAGATGAAGGGCGCGCTGTCCGACCCCATGAGCGTGCTGGACGACGCCGTCAACGCCGCGCTCTATCCCGACACCGCCTATGCGCACGAGAGCGGCGGCGACCCGCGCGCGATTCCCGCGCTCACCTACGAGCAGTTCCTGGATACGCACGCGCGCCACTACAATCCTTCCAACTCCTACATCACGCTCTACGGCGACCTGGACGTGGACCGCGCGCTGGCCTTTTTGGACGAGCGCTATCTGTCGCAGCCGAGTGCCGCGAGCCGCCGCATGGACGCAGCCGTTGCCGCCGGCGAGGACCCGTCCACGCTGGCACCCAATCCGCTGGGCGTGCAGGCGCCCGTGACCTGCGAGTATCAGCGCGTCGAGATGGCCACCACGCCCGAGAACGCCCTGGTGGGCCTGGGTCTTGTACTGGGCAGCGCGCTCGACCGCAAGCGCACAATCGCGGCGGATATCCTGTTCGAGGCGCTGCTGGGTTCCAACGAAGCGCCGGTTAAGAAGGCCATTCTTGCCGCCGGCCTGGGCGGCAACGTGGTGAGCTACACCGCGGCCGAGAGCCTGCAGCCCTACGAGCTCATCATGCTGCAAAACGCGCAACCCGGCGTGGCGCGCGAGCTGCGTCGCGTGTTCCAGGACGCCTGCCGCGACCTGTGTGAGCACGGCGTTCCGCGCGAGCGCCTGGAGGCCATCATCAGCAGCAACGAATACGACCTTCGCCAGCGCGACTACGGTATCGCCGACGGCGTGGCTATTGCGTGCGACGCGCTGAGCACGTGGCTCTACGATGACGACGCTGCGACGCTGGCGCTCAAGTACGGCCCGGTGTACGAGGAGCTGCGCGGCGAGCTGAACGGTAGCTACTTTGAGGACCTGCTGCGCGAGCTCGTGCTCCAGAACGACCATATGGCGCTGGTCGAGCTGGTGCCGGTGGACGCCGCCGAGGGCGCGGAGGGTGCCGAGGCCGCCGAGCTGGCTGCAAAGCGCGATGTCATGACCGATGTCGAGCTGGCGGACGTGGTCGAGCGCACAGCCGCGCTGCGTGCCGCGCAGGAAGCCGAGGACACGCCCGAGGCCAAGGCCACGCTGCCGCGCCTGCACGTGTCCGACATTGGCGAGGCGCGCCCCGAGCCGCCGCTGGTCGTGGACACGACCGCGCCCATCCCCTGCCTGCGCCACGGCATCCCCACCAACCGTTTGGCCTACGCCATGCAGTACTTCGACCTGAGCTGCGTCGCATTTGAGGACCTGCCCTACGTGACGCTGCTCTGCCGCCTGCTCAAGCAGCTGCCCACGCGCGAGCATTCGGCCGAGGAACTCGACAACCTCCTCGCCGGCAAGCTGGGCTTTTTGAGCTTTACGACCGAGGTCATGACGCAGCCCGACGTGGACGGCGTGCGCCCCTACCTGCTAGTGAGCGCCGGCGCCCTGTCCGAAAAGATCGACGCGCTGGCGAGCCTGCCGCGCGAGGTGTGGTCGAGCACGCTGTTGCTCGATGCTGACGCCGACCGCGTGCGCGACGTGCTCACGCAGATTCGCATTGGGCTTGAGCAGGGCTTTATCAACAATGGTCACTCGGCGGCGCTCGGTCGCGCGATGAGCTACAGCTCACCTTCGGCCGTGGTTCGCGAGCAGCTTTCGGGCGTGGACTTCTACCTGTTCCTGCGCGATCTGCTCGAGCACTTTGACGAGCGACTGGACGACCTGCGCGCCAAGCTTGCCGAGCTAGCAGACCGCATCTTTGTGGCCGATGGCTGCATGGCGAGCTTTACCGGCAGCGATGAGGACTTTGACGCGTACTGGGATGCCGCGGGCGACCTGGGGCTTGACGCGGGTGACGGCGCCGATGCCGGCCGCAACGCGCTCGTGGTGCCGGAGCCGCGCGACCGTCACGAGGCTTTCGTCATCCCCAGCGACATCTGCTTTGCTGCGCGCGCGTGCGACCCGCGCCGTCTGGGCATTGACGTGACGGGCGCCTGGGCGGTTGCCGCCAACGCGCTCTCCTACGACTACCTGTGGAACGAGATCCGCGTGAAGGGCGGTGCGTACGGATGCGGATTCCGCGCGGCCGGCGAGCGCCAGACGGCGTTCTACACCTACCGCGACCCGGCGGTCGATCCTTCGATTGAGCGCATGGAACGCGCGGGCGCATGGCTCGGCAGCTTTGAGCCCGACGAGGCCGCCTTCGAGGGCTTTATCGTGAGCTGCGTGAGCGGCATGGACGCGCCCGTGAAGCCGTACGCGCTCACCAAGCGCCGCAATACGACCTACCTGGCCGGGCTCGATCCGCACGCGCGCGAGGAGCGCCGCGCCCAGATGCTCGCGGCCACGCCCGCTGAGCTTCGCTCGCTCGGCGCCGATGTGACGCGCATCGCAGCCGTGTCGCCCACCTGCGTCTTTGGCGGCCGCGACGTCATCGCCAAGAGCAACGCCGGCTTTAACGTCATCGACCTGCTGGCCTAACGCACAGCAAGGGTAGATTTTTGGGACATGCCCGAAAATCTACCTTTTCTTTTCCGCCGCTTGGGCGGGCCAGCTCAGACCGTCCCACCAGTTTTGTCTCGATCTGTAACATCTAGGCGGCAATATCGGCTCCAGATGTTACAGATCGAGATAATTCTGAATGTCGCCGGCTCTTTGTCTCGATCTATAACAGCTAGGCCCATTTTTGCCGAGTTACTGTTACAGATCGAGATAAACCGTCGCAGACACCCGCCCTTCAGCAAAAACCACCACAAAGGGGACAGGCACCTTTGTGGTGGTACGAACGCTTGTTCTATACGTACATATGTTCTATAGTAGGGTTGCTTGCATCAGCGTCAGATTGCAACTAGAATGTAGTTGCAGAATGTGAGGCCGAGATGACCCGGGTCGATAAACTTATTGCTCAACTGCTCAGTTGCCCTTCGACGTATAGATTTGCCGACTTTCTTAAAGTTATGACGTCATATGGCTTTGAGATGGACAGCAAGGGCAAGACATCCGGATCGCGCATTCGCTTTTACAGGCCATCGGACGGCAGGATGTTCGTAATGCATGCGCCCCACCCATCTGATGAGTTGACGGCGGGCACCATTCGAAACATTGTTCGTTTTCTACAGGATGTCGGAGGCTGCCATGAGTAACGTTTTAGCTTACAAGGGCTACTTTGCCCCGGTCGAGTTCGATGCCGAGCAGCATGTATTAACGGGCATGGTCGCAGGCATTAGGGACGCAATTGTGTTCGAGGGCTCTACAGTCGAAGAGGTGGAGCAGTGCTTCCACGACGCCGTTGACGACTATCTTGAGTTTTGCGCGGAAAAGGGCAAGGAGCCCGAGCGGGCTTTCAAGGGCTCGTTTAATGTAAGGACAGGCTCTGAACTCCATAAACAGGCCGCGTTGGCAGCCGCTAAAAAGGGCGAGTCACTCAATAAGTTTGTAGCTGAAGCAATCGCCGCGGCGTTATAGCGTTTACGCGTAGAGCCAAACCACCACAAAGGGGACAGGCACCTTTGTGGTGGTTTTGGGTAAGTCCGTCGCGTTTGCCCAGATAAAACCTGCCAAAATAAACCTGTCCCTTTTTGGTAGGTTTGGAAGAAGGCAGGCTGGGATGGATAAGGCTGAGTTGCGGCGGGCGGTGATTGCTCGGCGCGATGCTATTGAACCGGATGTGCGGGCGGCTAAGTCTGCCGCTATCTGCGCCCGGCTTGTTGAGCTGCTGGGGCGCTCGGACCCCGCGGCGCCGCGCACCGTTGCCGTCTATGCCGTCATGGGCTCCGAGGTTGATCCTGCCGCTTTTGCCACCGCTGCCGCCGACCGTGGCTGGCAGGTGGCCTATCCGTGCATGCTCTCGGCAGCTGACACCGCGGCTTGCGGCCAGCGCATGTGCATGCGAGCGGTCGCCACCGGTGACGTCGGCACGGCTCCGTTCATCGCCCATCCCACGCGGGCCTTCGCGGCTACGGACATCGACAGCGACCGCTTCCCTATCGTACCTGCCGAGGCACTCGACATGATCGTTGTGCCGCTCGTAGCCTTCGACCGCACCGGCGCACGTCTGGGCTACGGCGGCGGCTGCTATGACCGCTACCTGCCCACGCTCTCGCCCGCATGCCAAATCATCGGCATCGCCTTTGACGAGCAGCGTGTCGACCACGTTCCCACCGACGCCCACGACCTGCCGCTACCCCACATCATCAGCGCCTAACGGCTGGCGCACCTCCCGACGGCCCAGTGCTCCTCGCCTGCTCGGGCCAGGTCGTAAGGCGTGGTCTGGTAGACGTAGTAGTTGAGCCAGTTGGTGTAGAGCAGCTGAGCCTGGCTGCGCCAGACGTTGCGCGGCTCGGCCGTGGGGTCGTCGTTTGGGAAGTAATGCGCCGGCACCTCCGGGTTGAGCCCGCGCTTCACGTCGCGCTCGTACTCCAGGCGCAGCGTGTCGGTGTCGTACTCGGGGTGGCCAAAGACAAAGAAGCGGCGGCTGTCGACCGACTTGACGATGTACAGGCCCACCTCGTCGGACACGGCCACGACCTCGAGCTGAGGCTCGGCCTCCACGTCCTCGCGGCGCACATCGGTGTTGCGCGAGTGAACGGCATAGAAGCGGTCGTCAAAGCCACGGACCAGCGGGCTCTGCGGCTTCACCAGATGATGCTCAAACACGCCGCTCGCCTTGGCCGGTAAATCGTACTTCTGAATACCGTAATGGTGGTACAGGCCAGCCTGCGCGCCCCAGCAAATGTGCAGCGTGGAGTGTACGTGCGTGGTGGACCAATCCATGATTTGGCAGAGCTCGGGCCAGTAGTCGACCTCTTCGAACGGCATCTGCTCCACCGGCGCGCCCGTGATGATCAGGCCGTCGTAGTGGATGTCGCGGATGTCGTCGAACGTGCGGTAGAACGTCTCCAGGTGGCCAGCGCTCACGTGCGTGGCCTCGTGCGTCTTGGTGCGCAGCAGGTCCACCTCCACCTGTAGCGGCGTGTTGGAGAGCTTGCGCATGATCTGCGTCTCGGTGGCGATCTTAGTGGGCATGAGGTTGAGAATGAGCACGCGCAGCGGGCGGATGTCCTGGTGCAGCGCGCGGTACTCGGTCATGACAAAGATGTTCTCGCTCTCGAGCTGCGCAACGGCAGGGAGGGCGTCGGGAATGCGAATGGGCATGGATGCTCCTTACGAGTCAGTTGCAGCTATGGTACAACGAGCGGCCCCATCCGCGCGAGCACATCGACCAGCGATGCCGCCAGCGGCCCAAAACGCCCCAAAAGTAGAAATTAAGGCATGTCCCAACAATCTACTGCACTTTAGCCTAGCAAAGTGGTAGCAGGACGCTACAATGGTTCGACGCGAAAAACTCGGCCGAAAGGATACATATATGTACCAGACGCGTAAGATCGGTGTGGTCGGCCAGGGCCACGTAGGAGCACATGTCGCCAACAGCCTGCTCATGCAGGGCATTGCCGATGAGCTGTACCTGTGCGATATCAACGAGGCCAAGGTGGCGTCCGAGGTCCAGGACCTGCGCGACTCCCTTTCGTTTGTCCCGTATAACACCAAGATCGTCAACTGCTACGACCACTACGAGGAGCTGGCCTGCTGCGACGTCATCGTCAACGCTGCCGGCAAGGTCGCGCTGGCCGCCGGCAACCGTGACGGCGAGCTGTTCTTTACCACCGACGCCGCCCGCACCTTTGCCAAACGCATCGTCGACGCCGGCTTCGACGGCATCTTCGTAAGCATCTCCAACCCCTGCGACGTCGTGTGCACCGAGCTGTGGCACCTGACCGGCTACGATCCCAAGAAGATCATCGGCTCGGGCTGCGGTCTGGACTCCGCCCGCCTGCGCACCGAGATCTCCAAGAAGGTCGGCGTGAGCCCCAAGTCCATCGACGCCTACATGATCGGCGAGCACGGCTTTAGCCAGCTGGCTGCCTTTAAGGCCGCGACCATCGCCGGCAAGAGCCTCAACGAGCTTCAGGCCGAGAACCCCGACAAGTACGCCTTTGACCACATGGAGGTCGAGGAGCTCGCGCGCAAGGGCGGCTATGTGACCTACCAGGGCAAGCAGTGCACCGAGTACGCCGTCGCCAACTCCGCCGCGCGCGTCTGCGCCGCCGTGCTGCACAACGAGCACGCCGTGCTTTCCGCCTCCACGCTCATGACCGGCCAGTATGGCGAGGAGGGCATCTTTACCTCCCTGCCGTGCGTGATCGGCGCCGAGGGCGTCGAGGAGGTTTATACGCTCGACCTGTCCGAGCACGAGCTCGAGGGCTTCCACAAGAGCTGCCAGCACATCCGCGACAACATCGCCCAGCTCGACTGGTGGGACGCCGAGGCCTACGACGCAAAGTAGGCCGCTGGCTGCCGCAACCTTGCGAATCGAAGCGCGATACCAAGCGGGCCGTGCCGGAAATCCCCGGCGCGGCCCGCTTTTTTGACTCACACAGTGCCCTCGCGAATCGAAGGTGAATACTTTTCCGCGAAGTGAACGAGCAAAAACGAGCCCCCGAAGCATCGACACTTTTCAGACGCCGCTTCCTGCGGTTTCGCCGAGTTTTCCCTGCAGTTTTGGCGTCAAAAAGTGTGGATGCTTCGGGGGTCCAAAATAGGTCGTTCACTTCGCGGAAAAGTATTCACCTTCGTTTTCGCGCAGACACGAATCCGGCCGCCGCAACGCAAAACGGGGCCCGCGCGCAGCGCAGACCCCGTCGTGAGAGGTTATTCCCGGTATATTAGTACTGCTCAATGCCCATGTAGCGACGAACCTCGGGGCTGTGGTCGAAGACCTTGCCGCGGGCGGCGCGCAGCTCGCAGCTCATGTTGTAGAAGAAGATCGGCTCCAGATACGAACGCACGCTGGCAGGCACTTCGCCCACACCGTACTCGAGCGCATCGAGCACCATAATCGTATCGGTGTGCGTGTTGAGGAACGCAAGAGCGCGCTCCTCCATGGGGCGGCACTCGCCCGCGCCAAGCTGCACAAAGTAGAACACACCGGGCTCGGTGGCCTCGAACGGGCCGTGGAAGTACTCGCCGGAGTGGATGTAGCAGCAGTGCTGCCACTGCATCTCCATGAGCGAGCAGATGGCCATGGCGTAGGTCTGGCTAAAGTTGGGGCCAGAGCCCAGGATATAGAAGAACTTGTGCTGCTGGCAGAGCTCGGCAAAGCGGGCGCCCAGCTCGGCGTTGACCTTCTCGCGGGCGGCGGGCAGCAGCGCATCCATCTGCTTAAGGCCGGCGTACATGTCGGCAAGCGCCTCGTAACCCTCCTGCTGGTCGAGCAGCTCGGCAGCCATCAGGGCGCCGATGCCCTGCGGGACCTCGGCCTGCGGCACGCCTTCGCCCCACGGATAGACCCAGGTAGTCCACTTGCCGTTGTCGATCTTGGAGCCCTCGCAGTCGGTCATGGCGACGACCTCGGCGCCGGAAGCCAACGCCATCTCGCAGCCGTCGACGACCTCCTGCGTGTTGCCGCTGTGGCTGCAGGCGATGACGAGCGACTTCTCGCCAAGACTCTTGGGAGCCATCAGGCAAAACTCGCGTGCCGTGTAGACCGTCGAGGTAAACGTGGTGGCCTCGCGCTTGAGCAGCTCGTTGGCCGGCATCAGGTCAATCATCGAACCGCCGCAGGCGATCCAAAAGACATTCTCAATCTTGCCCTTGCGCTCGATAATTTCCTGAATCAGATCGTGTGCATTCATGGTGATGCCCCTCCTTGTGCGGCGGTTTTGAACGACGACAGCTCGTACCTGCGGTCGTTCTATGTTGTCCTATTTATAACACGTGTAATAACGCCCGTGAAGTCATTTCACCAAAGTTGTTTTATGTTGTTCTATCTATGGACGTTAGATGTCGAACACGTAGCGCGAGCCCACGATCTTTTGGCGTCCGAGCAGCAAGGGGCGCTCGTCCTCATCGGTAAAGTACGCCTCCATATAGAAGAGCGGCTCGCCGACCGGCACCTCCAGCAGTGGGGCCGCTTGAGCATCGGCAAGCGCAATCTCCACGGTGCAGGGGTCGGACTTGAGCGGCGCACGGCCCGAATGCTCGGCAACGAGCGCAAAGATGGAATTGTCCGTGAGGCCCTTGTCGGCAAGCGTCTGCAGGTAGGGATGGTCGGCGAGCACAAAGGCGTTGTTCTCAAGCATGACGGGGATGCCGTCGGCCGTACGCACGCGCTCGACCACGATGAGCTCGCAGCCGGGCTCCACGCCAAAGAACGCCGCATCCTCGTGCGTCGCCGCGACCACCGCGCGCGACACCAGACGCGCACCCGGCACCATGTCGTTGGCGGCACAACCCTCAGTAAAGCTCTGGACGTCACCCTTCTGGCGAATCTTGCGCTTGAGCTTGGGAGCGCACACAAAGGTGCCCCTCCCCTGCTGGCGGTTGAGATACCCCGCACGCGACAGCTCCTCGATGGCGCGACGCACGGTGACGCGCCCCACGCCGTAGGACTTCGCGAGCTCCATCTCGGAAGGAATGCGCGAGCCGGCAGCGTACACGCCGCGCGCGATCTCGCCCTTTAGGTCGTCCATGACCTGCTGGTACAGCGGCACGGCGGATGCCTCGGCTCGCTCGGAACGTTCGGTCTTGCTATCGGCTACCATCGTTACGCTCCATCCCGTGCATGCTCGGACTCAAACTCTTCAATCGCCGCCATAAACTGCTCGCCAAAGGCGTCGGCCTTTTTCTCGCCAATGCCGTTGACCTGAATGAGCTCGTCGCGCGTCCGCGGACGCAGGCGGCACAGGCCGCGCAGGGCCTTGTCGGAAAAGACCATATACGGCGCCATCTCCAACTCGGTCGAGATCTCCTTGCGCAGGGCACGCAGGCACTCGAACAGCTCAGCATCGTCACCCACGCGTGGGCGCTGATCCAGCTCGGCCTCCTCGCGCAGCAGATCCACCGCACGGCGGGCGCGGGCCGAGGCCTTGCGCTTGGACGCGCGACGCTTAACGGTAAAGGCAAACGCTTCGTCCTCGACCTCACCGGCGCGCGGGCCCAGGCCCACGACCGGGTACTGCCCCTGCGAGGTGGCCAGATAGCCGCGGCCGCACAGCTGGCCGATGATATCCTTGATGCACCCGACCGATTCGCTCGACAGCTCACCGTAGCCGCGGTCCTCGTCCAGATGCATCTGGCGAATGCGCTCGGTGTTGCCGCCGTGGAGCACATCGGCGATCAGCGACTTGCCAAAGCGCATGGGACGCGTGGCCACATAGCGCACAGCGGCGCGGGCCATATCGGTGACGTCCTCGACGTCGAACTGCGTGAGACAGTTGCTGCAGTTGCCGCAGCCCTCGGCGTCGTCTGCCGTGCCGCCCGCGGCGGCTGCCGCATGCTCGGCCGCCGCCTCGTCGCCAAAGTAGCGCAGCATGTATTCGCGCAGGCAGCCGGTGGTATTGCAGTAGCCCTCCATCTGGCTGAGCAGGCGATAACGGTTCTGGAGCGCCCACGCGCGCTGCTCGTCGTCAAGCGCCTCGTCGGCCGCATCGCCGCGGTCGATCAAAAAGCGGCGCATGCGAAAATCGTTACCGTTCCACAGCAGATGGCAGCTGGCCGGATCGCCATCGCGGCCAGCGCGGCCCGCCTCCTGGTAGTATGCCTCGATGCTCTCGGGCACGTTGTTGTGAATCACGTAGCGCACGTTGGGCTTGTCGATGCCCATGCCAAAGGCGTTGGTAGCAACCATCACCTGGATGTCGTCGTCGATAAAGGCACGCTGACTCTGGCGGCGGGCGTCGTTGCCCATGCCGGCATGGTAGCGGCCCACGCGAATGCCGCTGGGGCCCAGTGCCTCGGCAAGCTCCGCGGCCAGCGCGTCGACCGTCTTGCGGGTCGAGCAATACACGATGCCGCTCTCGCTCGAATGCGCGATCACGTAGTCACGCACCCACGCGGCCTTGGCCTTGTCGCCCATCTCCTCGCAACCAAAGTAGAGGTTCTTGCGATCAAAACCCGTCACCACGGTCGCCGGGTTTTGCAGGCCGAGCATTTGCTGGATATCGGCGCGCACGCGCTCGGTCGCCGTGGCGGTAAACGCCGCCACGATCGGGCGCCGCGGCAGCGAATCGATAAACTCGCGAATCTGCAGGTAGGCGGGACGGAAATCCTGGCCCCATTGGCTTACGCAGTGGGCCTCGTCAATGGCCACGAGTGGAACGCCAATGCCACCTTCGGCCGCGGCCTCCTGCGCAAAGGCCAGAAAGCGCGGTTCGAGCAGGCGCTCGGGCGCCACATACATAAGCTGATAACGGCCCTCGCGCGCCCGCTTGAGCACGGTATTTTGCTGAGCCGGGGTAAGACTGGAGTTGAGATAACTGGGGCGCGCACCCGCCGCGAGCAGCGCGCGGGTCTGGTCCTCCATAAGCGACAGCAACGGGCTCACCACAAAGGTGATGCCGGGCAGCATAAGCGCAGGCACCTGGTAGCAAATGGACTTGCCGGCGCCTGTGGGCATAACGCCGAGCGCATCGCGGCCGGCAAGGATCGCATCCACCATGCGATCCTGTCCCGGGCGAAACGAGGTGTAGCCAAAATAGGCGCCGAGCGTGTCGAGCGCCATCTGCTGCATGCTATCGGTCATGGTTTCCTAACGTCAGAATCATCTGCCGCCGATTATACGCCGCCACGCGGACCGGTGCCGCGCGGCTGTCGGCCACGCTCATTCTGCGGGTAGTCATTGGGGACGTTCTTGAATGACTAGCCATTTAAGAACGTCCCCAATGACTATCTTGACAAGCACGGAAACGTCGCTGGTTGAGCATAAGTCAGCGAAAACACCCCTAAGCGAGCAAGGTGACGTGAAAGAGGAGGGAAGCGTACTTCGGTACG
>ERZ507003.724-NODE-724-length-16658-cov-8.106306_pt1 | contig 16658 bp, 10 predicted proteins | sample MGYA00513166_ERZ507003 | MGnify/ENA metagenome assembly ERZ507003
ATATGGTGACGTGGCCAAGTGGTAAGGCAAGGGTCTGCAAAACCCTCATCCACCAGTTCAAATCTGGTCGTCACCTCCAAAAGATTCCCGGAAGCTTCGGCTTCCGGGATTTTTTGTTTTGCACTGTCCCCTGCCGGGGGCAAGGCCTGTGACTGTTCAAAACACCCTTATAAAACTCTATTACTACTATGGACTTTTGAACAACTAGAACTTTTTAGCTTATCTACGTTTATTCCTAGTTGTTCAAGATGAACAACTAGAGCAAAAAGCACCGTTTTTGTTCGGTTAGCGTTTCTAGTTGTTCAAAACCCCTCTGCTTTTTGAACAACTAGAGATACAACGTATATACGCCATTTATTTTTCTCAAGGCTGAAAAGTCGCCGAAAGCTACGCTTTTCTGCGCATTATTTTTTAGTTGTTCAAAACCCCCTGTGTATCATAGGAGACTTTTGAACAGTCGCCCTTGCCGGGAAGTGGGACGATTTAAAATGTGCTCCGCTATCGGGTTGCGGCACCCAGCATCCGCATCGTGCCTTGGGCGGCACTTGCGTCTTGCTGGCCGCTGCCCCAACAACTCCTCCATGTTTCCGCCACTGGCGGCGGTCGTCGTCGTTGCACTCTAGCCATCTTCAGCGGAATGATTATTTTTATTTCGCGTTTGGAGCGACCGCGTTTGCGCAGCAATGAAAGCCCCAGTGGGGCTTTTAAGCGGCAGAGCGGTCTGCGTTAGCAGATGGAGGGGCTTTGCCCCGACAAGCTCTGCGGAGCGCTCCAAACGCTATTTTCACAGAAGGGCTGCAATGATTAAAGTGCGGTCTGAATTGCAAATGCCGTTTTCCTCCACGACCCCTCCCGTGAAAAGGGGATTCAGAAAAGCCCGCAGGCTTTTCTGAATCCCGAATAAAAAAACTAATTCCGCTATTTATGCGCAGAGCGCACGCGGCGCGCATTCCAAACCGTTCTCTCAGAACCGCAGCCGCATCTGATACCACACCACCCCGCCGTGGGTGGAAGTGGAAACGCCCTCGTTCGCAAAGTCGAACTTTGCATAGTAGTGCAAAAGCTTCTCCTTGCAGGTCAGTACCAGCCCCTTGCGCCCCTGTGCGCGGGCATCTGCAATGGCTCTTTGCAGCAGCAGCCCGGCATAGCCCCGGCAACGGCAGCGCGGGAGGGTGTTCACCCCAAAGATCATCTGCCATGCGCCATTTTCATCATGCAGGGCGGCGTCCGCGTACATCTCATCGGTCAGGTCGGGCATATCGGTGCAAAAGCCGTCCACAAAGGCCACCAGCTCCCCCTGCTCAAGCAGCAGCCAGAAATGACCGGCATAGTGTGCCAGCCGTCCGGCAAATTCCTCTGCCGTGGCAGCCTCCGCTGCCGGAAAACAGGCCGCCTCCACGGCGGCAATGGCCTGTAAATCGTCCATAGTTGCGTTGCGGATCTCCATGGTATCTCCCCCTCTTCTCTTTTTCTATTCAGTATACCACAGCTGCCGCGCAAAGGCAAAATATTTGCATCTGTTCCCCGTCCGTGTTACAATGGCTATACTACGCTTGGAAGGGAGTTGAAACGCCATGCCCACCGAAAACCGCACTACCTTAACGCCGGACACCCCGGTGCGCTACCTGAAAGGGGTGGGGCCCAAGACCGCAGAGCGGTTCGAGAAGTTGGGCATCGTGACGCTGGCAGACCTGCTGTGCCACTACCCCCGGCGCTACATCGACTTTTCCAAGCCCTACTCCATTGCGGAGGCCCCTGCCGACACTGAATGCGTGGTAAAGGCCGAGGTGTTTGCAAAGCCCGGCGGGCGCATTCTGCCGGGCGGGCGGCGGATGGAGCGCATCACCGCCGGGGACGATGTAGCCAGTCTGGAGATCACATGGTTCAATAACCCCTACGCCACCCAGAAATTGCAGCTGGGGCAGGAATACTATTTTCAGGGCATCGTGACCGGCGGGATGCTGCGCCGCCAGATGGTCAACCCGCAGGTGCGCACCGCCGAGCAGATTCAGGCCGCGCCCTTTGAGGCCGTTTACCCCCAGACCGAGGGGCTTACCAGCAGCGTCATCTCCCGCTGCATCCGGCAGCTTTTGCCCCACGCGGAGCTGCTGCCCGACCCGCTGCCGCCGGAGATGCTGCAAAAATACCGTCTACTCCCCAAGGCCGAGGCGGTGCGCGCCATCCACTGCCCTGCCACCGAGGAACAGGCCGCAGCAGCGCGGCGGCGGCTCATCTATGAGGAGCTTTTGGTGCTGCAATTGGGCATCGGGCGGATGCGCAGCCGGGGCGCTGCCGTCACCGGGGCACCCATGCGCCGCGCCGACCCGGTCCCTTTCTGGCAGAGTCTGCCCTTTGCCCCCACCGGGGCGCAGCGCCGTGCAGTGGAGGAGATTTTAAACGATATGGCGAGCGAAACCGCCATGAACCGCCTGTTGCAGGGCGATGTGGGCAGCGGCAAAACGCTGGTAGCTGCTGCCGCCATCTGGGCGTGCATCCGGGCGGGGTATCAGGCCGCGCTGCTGGCGCCTACCGAAATTCTGGCCGCGCAGCACGCCGAGGGGCTCAACCGGCTGCTTGCCCCCTTCGGGATGCGGGTGGCCCTGCTGACCGGCGGCATGAAGGCCGCTGCCCGCCGCACCACGCTGGCTGCCATCCGCAAGGACGAAGCCGACCTTGTGGTGGGCACCCATGCCCTGATGAGCGAAGGAGTGGAGTTTGCCCGGCTGGGTCTGGCAGTCATTGACGAGCAGCACCGCTTTGGGGTGCGCCAGCGCGGCGCACTGGCCGAAAAGGCCGCGAACCCGCACCTGCTGGTCATGAGCGCCACCCCCATCCCCCGCACGCTGGGGCTTTTGATCTATGGCGACTTGGACATCTCCGTTCTGGACGAGCTGCCCCCCGGGCGCACCCCGGTTAAGACCCGGTGCATCACCGGCAAGCGGCGGCAGGACCTGTACCGCTTTCTGGACAGCGAGATCGACAAAGGGCGGCAGGTGTATCTGGTCTGCCCCGCCATCGAGGATGTGCCGGACGGCGGGCTGAACGCCGTCAAGACCTACTACGAGGACATTGCCAAGACGCTGCTGCCCGACCGCCGGGTGGGGCTGATGCACGGCAAGCTGAAACCCAAGGAAAAAGCCGCCGTCATGGAGGATTTCAAGGCCGGGCGGTTGGACGCACTGGTGTCCACCACCGTCATCGAGGTGGGCGTGGACGTGCCCAACGCCAGCGTGATGGTGATTGAAAACGCCGAGCGCTACGGCCTGAGCGCCCTGCACCAGCTGCGCGGGCGGGTGGGACGCGGCGCTGCCGAGAGCTGGTGCTTCCTTGTCAGCGACAACACCAGCGAGGCCGTGCAGAAGCGGCTGAAATTCCTCTGCTCCACCACCGACGGCTTTGCCGTGGCGCAGTACGATCTGGAGACCCGCGGCCCCGGCGACTTTTTCGGCAGCCGCCAGCACGGTCTGCCCACCTTGCAGATCGCCGACCTGATGAATGACACCCGTACCCTGCACGCCGCCCAGAGCGAGGCCGCCGCATTGCTTGCCGCCGACCCGCTGCTGGAAAGCCCTGCACACGCTTTGCTGGCCGCGCAGGTGCAGCAGATGTTCGACAAGGCCGGGCCGATGAACTAAAAAAGCGCTGTCGCACAAAAAACTCGTGCGACAGCGCTTTTCTTTACGTTTCCTTGCTCCCAACAATGTTTTGCAGGATGCGGGCGGTCAGGGCGTCCAGCTTTGTTTCCAGTGCGGGCAGGTGCAGCAGGCGGTAGAGCCGCTGATACACGGCATCCACCGCGTAGCCCGCAGCGGCGATCAGCAGCACTGCACCGGTCAGGTAAGCCAGCGAGGGCAGCAGCGCCCCGCCAAACCGGGGCAGATCCACCAGCTGCCACAGCAGCGCCCGGGTAAAATCGCTGTCGTGCAGCAGATACACCCCAAAGGACAGCGGTGCCAGCCGGAATACCCAGCGCCGCCAGTAGTCCGAGCGGATATGGATATTCTGGAACAGCAAAAACATTGCTGCCGAGGCGATGACCGTAGCCAGTGCCTGATAACCGTTGACGGTATTCACAAAGCCGTTCAGGTGCAGGGCGTTTTCCACCCGCAGCGCCAGCATCCGGTTGAACAGCCCCGCCGCCGAAGCTGCCAGATATGCCAGCAAACACAGCCCGCTGGGCACGGTCACCCGGTATTTGCGGAAATAAGCGGCCATAAAATACAGGGTGTAGAACCAGATAAAGCTGTACCCGTTATTCACAAAGGTTTCATCCGTTGCCCAGTAGAACAGCGTGCCCCACACGCTTTGCAGCAGCAGCGCCACCAGCAGCAGCGTTTTGTACTGCCGCCGGTCAAGGCTCTGCACCACCGCATTCAGCACCGGCACCGAGAGGTACATCAGAAAATAAGCCGAGGCGAACCAGTAGCCGTTGGAGGTAAGGGGTAAAAGTGCCCGGAGCAGCGAAATGGCTGAAAGCGGCACCGCACCCGCCTTGACCGCAACGCAGAAAGTGAGCATGGAGTAAAACCACACCTGTGCCCCGATGCGGAACAGCCGCCCGGCGCGGACAGCCCCCTTGCGCTCCGACAGATAATAGCCGGAAAGCATTACAAAGCAGTTGGTGGACACACGCGCCAGAATAAACAGCAGCCAGTAGATCCAGAATGCCGCCGACCCCTGCGGTGCCGCACTGCCCAGCCCGCCGTGCCCAATGCCATGCATCAGAACGATCATCACCATACTGAGAATGCGCATCGCCTCAAAGCCGCTATGCCGTTTCTGCTCTTCCATACCCCATTTTCCCCTTACATTTCCCCTGTTTCCAGCTGCCGCAAAGCCTGCCGCACCTGCTGCTCCGGCCGCAGCCACGCTTGATAGTACGCCGCATTGTGCTGCGCCATGGCTAAGATCGCCGCCGGGTCTGCCAGCAGCTGCCGCAGCTGCGCCTCGCACTCTGCCGGGGACGTATATGTTTTATAGTTTTTGCCTTCTTCAAAGCCGCCCGGCAGGGTGTACCGCAGCGGCTCGGTAACGATGGCGCGCCCCGCCGCCACATACTCGGCCAGTTTCCAGCCGGTAGAGCCGTGCAGTCCGGTAGAAGCCACACAAATTTCCGTGTGCTGCATCCGGTGCAGATAGGCGCGCTTGCCGGTCAGCTTGTCCGGCAGGATCAGCTCCGGGCACAGCTGCTGGGCGCAGGCGTTGTCGGACACGCCGCCGGTGAACTGTTCCGGAAAAGCAGCTTGCAGTCGGTGCAGCAGCTCGATGCGGTCTGCGTTCACCTGCCGCCACTCTGCCTGTAAGTCCGGGTATTGCTGCACCGCCGGCTCCTCCGGGTCCCACAAACGGGTCAGGAAGAGGATGCGCGGCTTTTTGCGCACCCGGGTCAGCCGGGCTTCAAAGTCCTGCGGGTAGCAGCGGGTGGAAAGCGCCCACTGCTTCAGGCGGCTCTTTGCGCTGCGCTCCGCTTCCAGCGGCGAGCCCGGACAGGTAACGTAGTAGTTCAGCCCCAGCGGCCGCAGTTTTGCGGGGATATCGCCCGGGAACTGCCGGTTCTTCTCCTCCGAAAAGGAACGTTTGAACACCACATCCGCCCGGTGGAACAGCGCCAGCACCGCCGCCGGGTCGTTGTAGAAGTAGCCGTCCATCAGGTCAAACACCACCGTGCGGCCGTCGATCTCGGTTTCCAGCAGCGCTTCCCGGGCAAGGGGATTGCCCTGCCGCACGTCCTGCACCCGCAGGGTCAGTTTCCCGCGCTTTGCCAGCAGAGTAAAGCCTGCCAGAATGCCGCTGATGTGCGCCGCCCCCTCCCGAGTGGCAAGTTTTACCGTGACCTGCATTTTGCCTCCTATCGGTGGAACAGCCCGGTGCGCCGCTCGCCCATGGGGATGACATCGCAGAACACACACCGGCTCTTGGTGGAAAGCTGCACATCCTTGTGATAGCAGCCGAAAAACCATTTTTCGTAGGTCAGCTTGAGCAGGATCTCGTCCAGAAACAGGTGCAGACGGTTGCTTTCGCCAAGGGCAAGGGCGGTAAAATCCAAAAATCTGCTTGGTGCATCGTGGGTCAGCACATAATCTACCTTGTAGTCTACTGTCTCTAAGTTGCGGCGGCAGGTGTCGTACTCCTCGTCACTGGGCATCTCCTGCTTCCACCAGTTCACGCCCGGCTCCCGGTCGTCCTTATCCTGACTTTCCGCGCCGCCGAAGCAGAGATAGGTCTTACCCTCCAGCTCCAGCACGCTGCCCCGGCACACATGGTACACATTGCCGCCAAGGCTCTGCACCCTGCCGCCGAACAGTTCCGTCTCCGGGTACTGTGCCAGCAGGTCGTAGTTTTCGTGGCTGCCGTCCAGAAACAGAATCGTGTAGGGGCGCTTGCGCAGCCAGTCCAGCCGCTTGCGCTCTGCGGCGCTGCCGTCCCACACAAAGCCGAAATCCCCCAGCACCACCACGGTGTCCTTTTTGCCCAGCCAGCGCAGCTTACCCTGCTTGAAGCGCTGGATATCGCCGTGGGTATCCCCTGTAAGATATACCATTCCTGCCCTCCCTGCCGGAGCGAAAGAACGGTGTAAAACACCGCAAGGCTCTTGTAACGCCCCGGCAAACCTGTTATTATTATAGAACACAGCACACTTGCTGCAAAATTGATCTTCCGGCGCGCCGCACAGCGCAGCCGTATCTTGTATATTTTATCGCTTTTTAAAGGAATTGTCCACATGAAACGTATTTTTGCACTGGTTCTTTCATTTGTATTCCTGCTCAGCTGCCTTGTGCTGCCCGCCGGGGCCATGTTCGACCCCAGCCCGGTGTATCAGGTGCAGGCTGCAAGCGCCTATATCGTCAACACGGATACCAACATCATCGTCTATGATAAGGACAGCACAAAGCAGGTGTCTGCCGGCGGTCTGACCAAATATATGACCCTTGCCGTGCTGCTGACCAACTACGCCGACCAGCTGGACAACACCTTCCAGATGCCCTTTGCCATCTCGGACTATGTTTACAACACCAATAACGCAGATATGCGCTCCAACGAGACCTTTACCTACCGGGAAGCCATGTACGCCATGCTTACCCGCAATGCCAACGAGGCAGCCATGGGTGTGGCGTACACCCTTTCCGGCGGAGATCTGGACGGCTGGGTGGCGCAGATGAACACCCTGTCCCAGCGCATCGGCACCACCGCCAGCAGCTGGACAGACGCCTGCGGCATCGACAGTGGCAACACCACCTGCGCGGTGGATATGTACCTGATCCTGCGCTACCTGATGAGCTTTGACGCCTTTGTGGAGGTGTCCGGCGCGCCCAGCTTTACCATGCCCGCCAAGGAGAAGCACCGTTCCTCCTCGGTGCTGGTCAGCCAGAACGCCGCGCTGAGCAAAGCCAGCGGCGGCAGCTACTACCGCAGCGCCATGCAGGGCGGCATGTGCAATGTGACCGCCTTTAAAAACGATACCGGCACCCAGAGTTATGTTTCGTGGGGCAACAAGGACGGTGCCACCTATATCTTCTGCGTGATGGACAGCCCCGACAGCTGCGATACCCTTGGCTACGCCAACCGCCGCCCCGCCCTGTTCGAGACGGTCAAACTGATGGACTGGGTATTCGACAGCTTTTCCATTCAGGCTGCGCTGGACACTGATTTGACCATTGCGGAGATCCCGGTCCGATATTCCTCCGACACCGACACCTTGCAGCTGTACCCCAACGACAGCATGATGACCCTGCTGCCCTCCACCAGCGACGGCACTGTCACCCAGAAATACTTCCACCTGCCGGACTACGTCTGCGCGCCCATCCAGCAGGGCGACGTAGTGGGCACGGTGGAGCTGAAGCTGGCAGGCGAGACCATCGGCGTGGTGGAGCTGATCGCCGGGCAGGACGTAGCCCGCAACCCGCTGCTATTCGGGGTGGACAAGGTGAAGGAGTTCCTGACCAGCCTGTACCTGAAGGTGGTGCTGGTGCTCAGCCTGATCGCCGCCCTGATCTACGGGCTGTGGCTGCTGTGTGCCAACTGGAACCGCCGCAAACCCACTAAAAAGATCCACCGCCGCTATTAAGTAAAGCAAAAGCCCCGCACCGGACACCGCCGTGCTCTGACCGTTCTGGTCAAAGACACAAAGCGCCTGTCCGATGCGGGGCTTTTTTCTGTATTGCAGCGCTTCAGGCGCGTTTTTTTAAAAGTTCCGTCAGGCTGCGGAAGGTGCGGCCATGGTTGCCGGTAACCGTCTCGGCGTGGAGCAGGCTGCTGAGAACGCTTTCCTCCACGCACTCTGCCACCGCCCGGAACAGGGGGGTGATGGCATCATCGTGGAGCAGGGTCATGGGCAGCAGGGCTTTCTCCGAATAGTGCGGCACCCGGTTGGCGGTGGTGAAGGCGATGACGATCTCGCCGCTGCCGTTGCCGCAGTAGGAACCTGTGCGGGAAAGCCCCACCAGCGCCCGGCGGCACAGCCGCCGCAGCTGCCGCTCGCTCAGGGGGATATCCGTGGCCAGCACCGTGATGATGGAGCCTTTATCCTCATGGGGCGGGATGCTGTTATTCAGCAGGGTGTGGATGGGCGTGCCCGCCACGATGAGGTCATCGAACAGCGCGTGATTGGAGAGCACCAGCGCACCCATGGTGTAGGGTTTTCCGTCCAGTTCCACCACCCGTGAGGCGGAGCCGATGCCGCCTTTCAGCCCGTGGCAGCGCATCCCCCGCCCGGCACCTACGGCACCCTCGGCAAAATCTGCCTTGCAATCTGCCAGCGCGGCAAAAACGTGCTGCTCGGTCACATGAAGCCCCCGGATGTCGTTCAGGCCGCAGTCGTTGCACTCGCAGACCACCGGGTTCACGCTGCCGGTGGTCTCGCAGATGTCGGGGTTTTTCTCCAGCATATACTTTACCAGCGCGGTCTGTGCCGTGCCCACGCTGAGGGTGTTGGTAAACAGGATGGGCGTTTCCAGCGTGCCCAGCTCGTCGATCTGCACAAGGCCGGTGGTCTTGCCAAAGCCGTTGATGACATAGCTGGCCGCCAGCACCTTTTCGTGGAACACGTCCCCTTGGTGGGGCAGCAGCGCCGTTACGCCCGTCTGCACCACGCCGTCTGCCAAGGTGCAGTGCCCTACCGTCACCCCCGGCACATCGCTGATCTTATCCCGCGCACCTTTGGGCAACGTGCCCACCTGAAAACCCCATTCGTTCCCTGCAATGCCCATCGTAGCTCCTCCTTGCTTTTTTCTAAGGTGTATCATAACATTTCTCCTGCCAAAAGTAAACCGCTGTAACAGACCGGGGCGCATATAGAAAAAGAGGCTGCCGCACAGCTATCTCACTGTGCAGCAGCCCTTTGCTATTTTTTACGCCGCAGTGCGGTGTCCATCAGGAATGCTCCACCAGACGGAAAAGCCCCTTGAACTTTTCCCAGCAGGCCACCACCCGTTCGCGCTGCACAAAATCATTGAGGTGCCGCTGCATTTTCCGTCGGCCACGATCTTCTGAGCGCCGCATAGGAGACCAGAAAGTTTGCCAGCCACCCTGCCGGGACGGCAAGCCAGACAAAGGCAATACCAAAGCGCGGTGCACAGATCAGGGCAACGGACAGGCGGATGGCAAGGTTTACCATGTTGGCAATGAGGAACGGGCGCATGATACCAAGCCCGCGCAGCACGCCATCGGTCGCCATCTTGATGCCCATGAAGATGAAGAAGTAACCCAGCCACCGCATATAATCACCGGACACCTGATAGGCCAGCGCCGTTCCGTCCTTGCCCAGAAACAGCGAGGAGATCTGGGTGTGCAGGGTTTCAATGACCGCAAAGGCAATGACCGCAAAGCACAGGTCCAGCACCAGTGCAGCGTGGTAGCCTTTTTTGAGGCGGTCGATCTTCTTTGCACCAAGATTCTGGGAAATAAACGGCGAGACCGCATTGCCGATGGAGACAAAGATCAACGAGAAAACATTTTCTACCCGCATCGTTGCTGCATATCCGGCAAGCGCCTGTGTGCCGAAGGGGTTTACCACCGCCTGCACGATCATCATGCCGATGGACACGGTGGACTGCTGCAAGACCGACGGCACCGCAATGCGGAGCATGGAAGCCAGCTCCTGCCGGTCGAACCTTTTAAAGGGGCTTTTATACTGCCGCATCCGGTGCAGGAAGATCAAAAACGAAAACACCGCAGAAATGCCCTGTGCGATCAACGTGGCAAGGGCTGCGCCAAACACGCCCAAGCCAAGCCCCGCCACCATCCAGAGATCCATAAAAATATTCAGGATGGAGGAAAAGATCAGCAGACCCAGCGGGATCCTGGACTCCCCAATGGAGGTAAACATGGTGGAAAGAATGTTGTACATGAACAAAAACGGGAAGCCCACAAAATAGACCCGCAGATACAGCACCGCATCCTCCAGAATGTCGGCGGGGGTCTGCAAGCCGCTCATCATAGCACGGGAAAAGCTAAAGCCAAAAACGCCAAGGACAACGCTCAAAACCAGAAAGCTGAGCAGGGACGTTGACACGATGGTTTTCATTTTGCCATAGTTTTTAGCGCCAAAATAGCGGCTTACCAGCACACCGGCACCCACACCGGCACCCAGCGCCACGCAAATAAAAACATTGGTCAGCGCAGCACAGGCACCGACAGCCGCCAGTGCCGAGGAGCCGACAAACTGACCGACTATGATGGAATCTGCCATGTTATAGACCTGCTGAAAAAAGCTGCCAAGGATCATTGGCATTGCAAAAACCGTCAGCGCTTTCAGCGGCGCATCTGTAATCAGATATTCATCCTTCGACATGATCTATTTCCTTTCAAGCTGTGTTTCTCTCAATTTTTTTAAATTTGCTCTGCCCAGTATACCACGCTTTTCCCCTACTGAAAAGCTCCCGCTAACATTACCGCAAACCGCTTTTATAACGTCCCGTTTCCCTTTCTCTCGTCTTGACAAGCCCTTTTCTTCCGATTACAATACCAAAAAGAGCCGGCGGGCGGTCTTTTTGCTGCCTGCTGCCACAATCTTCCGGGAAAGGAACTTTTTCATGGAACCAAAAACAAAACAATCTCTGCTCGTTACCGTGGTAGGGGTAACGCTTTTTGTAGCGCTGCTGCGGCTTTCTGACGTTCTGGCCTTTGCCGCAAAGCTGATAGATCTGGTACTGCCCATTCTGGCGGGCGGCATTCTGGCGCTTTTTATCAACGTGCCCATGACCGGTCTGGAAAAGCGGCTGAACCGCCTGTTCGGCAAGGCCAAAAAGCAGCCCTCGGCGAAAGCCATCCACCTTCTCAGCTTTTTCATCACCCTGCTGGGCGTTGTGCTGGTGCTGGTATTGGCGCTGACTTTGCTGATCCCGGAGCTGGTGCAGTCCTTCCACAGCCTGTATGTGCAGATCGAGGCCAATATTCCCCGCTGGACTGCCTATCTCAACGCACAGGATGCTGACATGGGCTGGCTGATGAACTGGCTGGAGGGCATCAACTGGGAGCAGCTGCTGCACAAGGTCACCGCAAGCATCGACACGGTGCTGGTCAATGCGGTAGGGGCTGTCTCTGCCACGGTGAATATCGCGATCACCGCCTCGTTTGCGCTGATCATCTCCGTCTATATGTCCCTTAGTACGGAGAGCCTCGGCCACCAAGCCCGCACGCTGGTGTGCGCCTACCTGAAGCCCGCCCACGCCGCCGGGGTGCTGAAGTTCTGCCGGCTGTTCCGGCAGTCCTTTGCAAACTTTTTAACGGGACAATGCAGCGAGGCAGTGATCCTTGGCGTTCTGATGGCTCTTGCATTTTCCGTTTTCAAGATCCCCTACGGCAGTCTGGTGGGCGTGCTCACCGCCATCTGCGCCATCATCCCCTATGTGGGTGCACTGATCTCCTGCGTGGTCAGTGTGTTCCTTGTGCTGTTGGTAGACCCTGTGCTGGCGGTGCGCTGCCTGATCGTGTACCTTGCCGTGCAGTTTGTTGAAAACCAGTTCATTTATCCCCGTGTGGTGGGCAAATCCGTGGGGCTTTCGCCGCTATACACCCTTATTGCCGCCATGATCGGCGGAAAGCTTTTTGGCATCATCGGCATTATCTTCTTTATCCCCCTGACAGCGGTGGTCATCGAGCTTGTAAAAGAGGACACCTTTCGGCGTCTGCGCGCAAAAGAGCCCCTGCAATAAAACAGCGTGCCCGGAATACCATAACCCCTGATACCCTTCCCCGGTGTCAGGGGTATTTTTATGCCGTGCAGCTGCAAAGCACGCGGTTGTTCGCCCTTTTCCATGCAAAATCCTTCAAAAAAACAGCTTGAAACACTTTTGTTACAATGATACAATATGATTGTTATTTTATGGGAAAATCGGCGTATGCCCCGTGCGGACAGGCTGCGAGCGTGGGGGGGCCTGTGGGGTGTGTAAAAATCGCTAAGGCAGCACTGCGCTCCTGCACTTGCGCAGTACTGCCCTCCGAAATGTGAGGAAGATATATTTATATGATAAAAAAAATCTCCCGCCGCTCCTTTTTGCAGGTTTGCGGCATTACTGCGGCAACGGCAGCGCTGACCGCCTGCGGCGGCGGCAAGGCTGAAAGCAAAACAGCAGATGCGCACGAAGCCGTCACCTTTATGGCACCTTATAAGGAGATAGAAGCCTTTATTGAGCAGGTGCACAGCGTTTACCCGGAAGTGAACATCGAGGTCGTGCCATACAGCGGCGATAACACCACCACCTGTTTGCAGAATATGTTTGCGGCAGGCGACCTGCCGGACGTCTGCACCTTGACCTACTACGACCCCCAGATCGATCTGGTCTCCGACAAACTGCTGGACCTTTCCGGCTACGATTTTACGGATAACTATGTGGAGTCCCGTCTGCAGGACGTGTTCGACAACGGTGCCATCTATCTGCTGCCCTCGGTTTACAACTGCTACGGCATCACCTACAACAAGACCCTGCTGCGGGAACACGGCTGGGAACTGCCCAATTCTTTCGCTGAGCTGGAAGTGCTGGCTGCAAAAGCCAAGGAAGCCGGGGTCGATTTCTGCCTGCCGCAGATCCAGTATCCGGCCTATGGTTTCCAGTATCTGTGCAACATTGCAGATGCCGATTTCCTTGGCACACTGGACGGCAGACTGTGGCAGAAGGATTATCTTTCCGGCAAGGCAAACGTCAGCAACACCCCCGGCATGATGCAGGCAATGGCGTATGTCAAAAAGTGGAAGGACATCGGGATGCTGAACGACTCCGGCGATGCTCTTGACGACAATGTGACCCTGCAGAGGATGGCCGAGGGGAATACCCTGTTTTTGATCGGAAACACCAACGGCATTGTGGAGGCAGACGGCAACGCCGATAAATTCGGCCTGATGCCCTATCTTTCCGAGGACGGCACCCAGAACGTTTTTGTGCTGAATGTGAACCGCTTCTACGGTCTGAATAAAAAGCTGAAACAGAACCCCCAGAAGCTGGAAGATGCGCTCAAGGTGATGCGTGTGCTTTCCACCGTTGCAGGCACCAGCGCTCTGCAGCCCGCAACGGCGCTGAAAAGCAGCCTGTTGCCCTTCAAGGGTGCAAAGGCAGACGGCACCTACTATGCCGACATCGCCGATACCCTGAACGCAGGCAACACCGCGCCCTTTATCTATTCCGGCTGGGAAAACACCTTCGTGACCACCGGCCTTAAAATGCTGGACTTCATCAAAGGCAACGCCACCATGGAGGATGTCATCCGTCAGCTGGACGAGGATCAGGACAGTGTGGTGAACAACACCCCGGATGTCATCACTACCGTTACGGAGGAGCTTTCGCAGCAGGACTGCGCCATGCTGGTAGGCCGCTGCTTTGCACAGGCTACCGGCAGCGACCTTGCGCTGGTCTCGCTGAGCACATGGATCCCCGGCAACCCCACCGAGCAGAACCACCACGGCGTAGCCGCCAAGCTGTACGCCAAGGGCATTACGGATTACGACCTTTCGGTCATCCTGCCCACCGGCTGGAACCGCACCATCCAGACCGTCACCCTGACCGGGCAGCAGATCAGCGACCTGCTGGCTTCTGGCTACGATGCCTACGGCAACGGCAAGGGCTACCCCTATGTGCTGGTAAGCCCGGTGCAGCCGGAGGCGGGCAAGACCTATCAGGTTGCCATCTGCGGTGTGAGCGACCGGCTGGCTGCCGAAGCAACGGTGACAGACAGCGGCGTGGTGGGCATGGATGCCGCAAAAACCTTCTTTGGTGCTTACACCACCATCAGCCGGGCAGACACCGCATGGAGTTGAATAAAACGGACAGGAGATACTGGATGTGAACAACAAAATCTATAAAAAGCTGTTTGTGGGCTTCGGCTTTGTCAGCATCGTGTTGATCCTGACCCTTTTTGTCATGAGCCAGACCTACATCCAAAACCTTGTCTACCACGAGCGGCTGAGCCAGATGGAAGAGGTCACCCACCAGATGTTCCACAGTCTGGAGGATGTGATCGACAACCACTGGGACGAGGTGGATGTGCAGTGTAATTATTTATACTACACCCCGCTGGAGACCGATACCGATCTCTACCGCTATCTGAAAAAGCTGTCGGAGCTTTCCAATTACCATGAAAAACAGATCGAACTGATCGCCGTGGATGCTGCCGGGCGTTATTATACCGAGTATGGCCGCACGGGTCTGCTGCGGGAAATGAACTATCTGGAAAACGCGCCGCAGCGGGTCAGCTATGTTTCCAACGCGCTGACCGAGGACGACTCCCGGATGGTGTTTTTGGAACAGCTCCCCACCCCCATCACACTGCAAAGCGAGACCGGCGAGATCACCCTGCGCTATTTTGGCATCTCCCAGTGCATGACCCAGCTGAACGATTATTTCCGCTGCGACGCCTACGAAAATAACAACAGCGTCTATGTGCTGGACAACAACGGCTTCAAGCTGTTCAACGCCAATGATACCGAGCTGCTGAAGGGGCATAACGTATACACCGTGCTCTCCCAGATGTCCTATCTGCACGGTTCTTCCTTTGCAGCGGCAAAGGAGCGGCTTGCCCGCACAGGCTCCTGTTATTCCAACGCCGTGCTGGACGGGACTGAGTATTACTACGCCCTGAAGCAGATGGAAAACGCCCAGTGGACGCTGGCGTTCCTTGTTCCGGCAGAATATGTGGCCGTGAACACGCAGAAGCTGGTCAATATCGTCATGGCCGTTATTGTAGGCTTTGCAACGGTGTTTTCGATCATGGCAGTCATTGCTGGCTGGTTCCTTTTGCGGGAAAAGCAGCAGCGGGAGCTGCGGGCCGAAAAAGAGACGAACCTCCGTCTGGAGCAGTATAACATCCAGCTGACGCAGGCCAACGACGAGATGCGGCGGGCGCAGGATGCTGCCGCCGAGGCGCTGCAATCCGCCGAGCGTGCCAGCAAAGCCAAGACGGACTTCCTTTCCAACATGAGCCACGATATCCGCACCCCCATGAACGCCATTATCGGTATCACCACCCTGATGAAAAACGAGCTGCACGAGCCGGAAAAGCTTGCCGAGCATCTGGGCAAGCTGGAAAGCTCCGGTCAGCTGCTGCTGGGCATCATCAACAATATTCTGGATATGAGCCGCATCGAGAGCGGCAAGACCACCCTGAATATGGAAAAGATGAACCTGCCCCAGCAGATCAGTCAGTTGGACAGCATCATCCGGCAGCAGGCAGGTCAGCGCAGTCAGACCTTTACGGTAAGCACCAATCTGCAGCACGAAAACGTGCTGGCCGACCCCAACCGTTTGAATCAGGTGTTGATGAACATCCTCTCCAATGCGGTCAAGTATACGCCCACCGGCGGGCATATCCGGTTCGAGGTGGAAGAGCTGCCCCGGAACGAGCACTACGCCCGGTACCGCTTTGTGGTGCAGGATGACGGCATCGGCATGAGCGCGGACTACCAAAAGACCCTTTTCGACCCCTTTACCCGTGAGGAGCGCTCCGGCACCAACAAGGTGCAGGGCACAGGTTTGGGTATGGCTATTACCAAAAGCGTCATAGACCTGATGGGCGGCTCCATCAGCGTAGAGAGTGCCACCGGCAAGGGCACCCGCTTTGAGGTGGTGCTGGAATTCCCCATTGACACCGAAGCGGACACGGTGCAAAAGGCGCAGGCGCTCCCGGAGGAAGAAGAGACCACTTCTCCCCTGTCCGGCATGAAGTTCCTTTGCGCCGAGGATAACGCCATCAACGCCGAGATTCTGCAAATGCTGCTGGAAACAAAAGGCGCAAGCTGCACCATCTGCCCCAACGGTCAGGAGATCGTGGATGCCTTTGCCAGCGTAAAGCCCGGCGATTATGACATGATCCTGATGGATATACAGATGCCGGTGATGGACGGCTTGGAAGCCACCCGCCGCATCCGCAGCGGCGAAAACCCGCTGGGACGCACCATCCCCATCCTTGCCATGACCGCCAACGCCTTCCTTGAGGATATGCAAAAGAGCAAGGAGGCCGGCATGGACGAGCATCTGTCCAAGCCTGTGGACATCAGCGCACTGGAACAGGTGGTAAAGCGCTTCCGCGTTACCCCCCCCCCGAAAATAAATAGCGGTATACAGCGCTTTTGCCGCAAAGCAACGCATAACCTTGCATAAAAAACTGCTGTCCCTTTGTGAAGTGACCCCCAAAAGTTAGACAAAAATAAGATCAAGCGACTCGAACGGTCT
>ERZ507003.733-NODE-733-length-16561-cov-8.367987_pt1 | contig 16561 bp, 11 predicted proteins | sample MGYA00513166_ERZ507003 | MGnify/ENA metagenome assembly ERZ507003
CCGCTGACCGGTGGACGGCACCGAGCCGTACGCTTGAACTTAGAAGGGGGAGGCCTCGCGGCCTCCCCCTTTTTTGCGTTTACGGGTTTTTGTCTCACATAGTGGCTGTGTTTTATAACCCTCGTTTGTCGCATCTTCTGTGAACGGGCTACAATAACTTAGTCTGTGCGATATGGAGGTGAACATGGCTGAAGCTGGTATCGGCGTTGATATCGTCGAGATTTCCCGCATGAAATCAATTCTTGGAAAGACGCCGTCGTTTGCTCGGCGTGTGTTTACCGAAGAAGAGCGTGCGTATTGCGATGCATCATCGCGTCCCGCTGCTCACTATGCGAGTCGCTTTGCTTCGCGCGAGGCGGTGCTTAAAGCTCTCGGCACGGGTTTTAGTCAAGGCGTGGGTCGCAAGGATGTTTCGGTAACGCGTGATAAACTCGGCAAACCGAAGGCGCTGCTTTCGGGCCGTGCTCTCGAGATCGCTCAAGAACTGGGTGTTGTTGAGGTCGCTCTTTCCATTACGCTTACGGGAGACTTGGCCGTTGCGAATGCCATCGCGATTACCGAAGATGCTCGACCTAAGCCAAAAGATGAAAAACTGAGCACCAAGAAACGCGTTGCGCAGACATTTAAAGAGGCTCGCTCTGTTTTAGATGAGCTTGAGCAGCTGCAGAATTCAGCATTGACGGAGCACCTGGGCGATGCTTCGCAAGATACGCTAGGAGCATAGATGAAACCGGTTTTGAGTACCGAAGAAGTCGTTCGTCTCGAGGATATCATCGAACGAGAAGGGACCTCGAAGGCCGAGCTTATGGAGCTGGCGGGTGAGTTTGCCGCCAACGAGGTCTTGAAGCTCAATCCCGATCGGGTTCTCGTTCTGGTCGGTTTTGGTAATAATGGCGGCGACGGTTGGGTTGCCGCCGATATCCTGAGCCATAAGGGTGTGGACGTGGATATCGTTTCTCCGGTTGAGCCGGATGAGATTCCTGCTGCTCTGGCACGTCATGTTGCTCGTCGTACGGCCGGCCGCGATGTGCACGTTTGCGTCGGCCCCTCGCGTGATGAACTCGAGGTTTTGATCGATAAGGCCGATGTTGTTGTCGATGCCATTTTTGGTACCGGTTTCCACGGGAATCTGCGTGCGCCGTTCTCCATTTGGATTCCTACGGTCAATGAATGCGCCGATTGTGTCGTATCCATTGATGTCCCCTCGGGCCTGAATGCCGAGACGGGCGTTGTTGATGACGACTGCATTCGTGCCGAGCATACGGTGACGATGATTGCGCCCAAGATTGGTCTGTATAGCGCTGATGGCCCTGAGTATGCTGGCGATTTGATCTGCGGCAATCTTTACGACCGTCTTGACGAGGTCATCGATGATGTCGACCACGCCGCCGAGATTGTCGAGCCCGGTGACTTAGTTGATTACTTTGCTCCACTACCTACGAATATCGATAAGTATTCCCGTGGCTCTGTGCTTATTGTCGCCGGATCTGCGCAATATCCTGGTGCTGCCATTATGGCGGCCAAGTCTGCAGCTCGCGCGGGTGCTGGTTACGTGGCAGTCGCGGCTCCTGACGCCTGCGCCAATCTTATTCGCATGGCACTTCCTTCGATTCCCGTCTTTGCTATTCCGTCTGATTCCCGCGGCTCCTTTGGCGCCGCTGCGCGCATGACGGTGTGCGAGATTGCAAAGAAGTACAGCTGTGTACTGTGCGGTCCCGGTATGACGACATCTGCCGGCGCTATGCAGGTGGTTTCGGGCTTGCTCGAGCTTGATGTGCCGCTTATCTTGGACGCCGATGCACTCAACTGCCTTGCTAAGATTGCCATTGACGGTATTGATAGTAATCCCGAGATGTATCGTCGCGAGCAGCCGTTGGTTATGACGCCGCACTATCGTGAGCTTTCGCGTCTGGTTGCCGGCGACGAGGTGAACGACCTTGGTACCGCGATTGCGGCCGCGCAGAAGGTTGTCTGGGCTGCAGGCTCCGACAATCTGGTGGTCATTGCCAAGGGGCCGACGACGGCTATCTGTGGCGTTGAGCGTGTGCTGCTGCCGCTCTCGGGTCCGGCTTCTCTGGCAACTGCCGGTTCGGGTGATGTTCTCGCGGGTATTTTGGCCGGCACGCTTGCCACCATGCGCGACGAGATGGATCGTTGGGAGTTGCTGTATTCGTACGCCGTCGCACTTCACAGCTACGCCGGTTTTGCTGCGGCGACGGAGTATGGTGAGAAGAGCGTCATCGCGACCGATCTTATCGACTTGATCGGTCCTGCCATGGAACTGGCGGCAAAGGATGCGCTCGAAGATCTGGGAATCATGGACGAAGGGTCGGATGACTAATCATGAATAAAGCCGATTTGACGCGCTGGTCCTGGGTCGAGATCGACCGCGGGGCGCTCCGTCGCAACACGAGGGCCTATAAGAACTTGCTGAATCCACGTCAGCGCCTGTGCTGCGTGGTCAAGGCCGATGCTTATGGTCATGGAGCTGTTGAGTGCGCCAAGATCATGTATTCGGCCGGTGCCGACATGTTTGCCGTGGCGACGGTTAACGAGGGCGTTGAGCTCCGACAGGGCGGGATAACGAAACCCATCCTCATCCTAAGCGAGCCGCCTATCGAGGCCATTCCGACGTTGCTCGAGTTTGATATCATGCCCTCGGTCTATACGTCTGACTTTGCTCTTGCGTATGGCGAATGTGCCGTCGCGGCGGGCAAGGTGGGCAAGTATCATCTCGCCATCGAGACGGGCATGAACCGCATCGGCGTACATTACACGCAGGTGCTCGACTTTGTCCGCGGTATAAATTTCCATCGCGGTATTCAGTGCGACGGCGTATTTACGCACTTCGCCACGGCCGATGAACCTTCGGGCTGGGACTACAAGCTGCAGTGTCAGCGCTTTACCGAGGCCGTTCAGGCCATTAAGGATGCGGGTTTTGAGTGCGGTATCGTGCACTGCGCCAACACGCCGTCCTCGATGCTCGACCCCTCGATGCATTTTGATATGATTCGCGCCGGCATTGGCTTGTATGGCATGCAGCCGTGCGAGCTGAGTGGCCGCGTGATGCAGCTTGATCCCGTTATGAGCGTCCATGCGCGTGTGACGCGCGTGGCACACCCTGCGATGGGTGAGGGCGTGGGCTACGGTTTTACCTACCGCGTACCGCGTACGCGCGTTCAGATCTGCACGCTACCGATCGGTTATGCCGATGGCCTATCGCGTACGCTTTCCAATCGTATGGATGTGCTGTATCGCGGCGAGCGCGTGCATCAGGTTGGCAATATCTGCATGGACCAGTTTATGGTCGCCATTCAGTCCAACCCGGCACACGAGATTCCCGAGGCCGAACATGGTGATGAGATGATTATTGTCGGCCGCGATGGCGATGCCGAGATCACTATGGACGAGATGGCGCGCCTACGCGGTACGATTAACTACGAGGTCGCCTGCGGCTTTGGCATGCGTCTCGACAAGGTCTACGTGTAGGAGCCGCTATGGGCGTCATGCACATCCCCGGCCATACCCATCAGGCACCACGTGAGGTCGCACTCGAGGAAATTGAGGCCGTTCTGGGCGATTGTCACCTCTGCCAGCTCTACCAGTCGCGTCACAATATCGTGTTTGGCGTGGGAAACCCCCGCGCTCGCGTGATGTTTATTGGTGAGGCGCCGGGTCGCAACGAGGATTTGCAGGGCGAGCCCTTTGTGGGGGCGGCAGGCGAGGATCTCAACGGCATTTTGTCGCTGGCGGGGCTCAAACGCGAAGACGTCTACATTGCCAACGTGCTTAAGTGCCGCCCGCCGGGAAACCGCAATCCGCGTCCCGAGGAAGTGCTGGCTTGCTCGCCGTTTTTGCGTGAGCAGATTCGAAGCATCTGGCCTGATATTATCGTGACGCTCGGCAACCCCGCGACGCACTTTGTGCTTAAGACCGAGATTGGCATTACTAAGCTGCGCGGCAGGTTCCACCAGATGGGGCATTTTGTAGTAATGCCCACTTTTCATCCGGCAGCAGCGCTGCGCAATCCGGCGTGGCAGGAGCTGCTGGAGGAAGACTTTAAGATGCTGGGCGATTATCTGGAGCGACATCCCGCACCAGAGGACGCCTCGGAATAATAAGGAGCATATATGTCCCTGGAGCGCCTGGGGGTAGGTACTTACAAAACGACTTGCGCTGCCGATACGGAGTACTTTGGCGAGCTAATTGCACCGTGCCTTGAGGACGGCGATGTGCTCATCCTGACCGGTGGCCTGGGAGTGGGCAAAACTCACTTTACCAAGGGCGTCTCGCGCGGGCTGGGCGATGGGCATATGGTTACGAGTCCTACGTTTGCGCTCATGGCCGTTCACGATCAAGGTCGTATTCCGCTGTTTCACTTTGATCTATACCGCCTGGAGCATGCCTACGAGCTCGAGGATACGGGCATTTTCGATGTGCTGGGCTATGAGGGTGCTTGCCTGCTGGAATGGGGCGAACAATTCCAGGACGAGCTGACGGATGAGTATCTTTCGGTGACGCTCAAGCGTGATGAGGGCGACAGCGATGTGCGAACGATAACGCTTGAGGCGCACGGTGACCGCGCAATGGAGCTTTCCCATTTGATTGATAAGGCTGTACAAGATGAGCTTGCATAACGACAACGCGCTGGTGGTGGCGCTCGATACCTCGACCGACATGCTTGCCTGCGCGGCAAGCTGGATTGATGGGCAGACGGGCGAGACGAAGCTCGTGAGTGGCGACCACATGTGTCGCCGTCACGCCAACGTTGAGCTCGTGAATACCGTTGATGGCGTGCTGACTCAAGCCGGTCTGGATCGCAGCGATGTTGGTTGCTATGTGGTCGGTCGCGGCCCGGGGTCCTTTACGGGTGTGCGCATCGGCATCTCCACTGCCAAGGGCCTCGCGCGTGGTGCCAATGTTCCGCTGCTGGGCGTGTCGACGCTCGACGCTTGCGCTTGGACGGCGTGGAAGGCTGGCGTGCGCGGCAAGCTTGGTATCTTGGCCGATGCTATGCGCGGTGAGGTATATCCGGCGCTGTATATGCTGGTTGATGAGGGTCCCGAGCGTCAATTTGAGCGCGAACACGTGGTCAAGGCCGCCGTGGCGCTCGATGAGTGGCGCCGAGCAGCGGACTGGGACCAGGTTCAGCTGACCGGTGACGGTCTCGTGCGCTATGGCAAGCTGCTGGGTGAGGACGAGACCGCCCGCTGCGTGGAGCGCGACCTGTGGTGGCCTTCGGGCGAGGGCTTGCTGCTCGCGCACGCTACGGGTGACGGCGATCCGGCCCGCGTCCTGCCGATTTACACGCGCCTTTCGGATGCCGAGGAAAACGAGCGCAAGCGTCTTGGTCTTGCCGAGAGTGCGCAGAGCGGAATTACGGGCGTTGCCGATGAGCTCGCCGGTCGTCATCTGCAGTTCCGTCCCATGGGCGCGGCGAATGCCGAGGGCGCGAGCGCGCTGGAGGCTGCCTGCTTTGAAGGTGCCGGACACGAGGCGTGGACGCCGGGCATGTTCCTGTCCGAACTGGGCGAGGACGTCGCTGCGCCGCGTAGTTGGTGGGTGGCACACGACGACGGCAAGCTACTGGGCCTTGCCGGCGGTATGGTCGTGGACGGTGATGTGCAGATTCTGGATGTCGCCGTCGACCCGGCACATCGCCGTGAGGGCATTGCCCGCAAGCTGCTGTCGCATGTGAGCTATGATGCCCAGATGCTCGGCTGCACCACGGCTTCGCTCGAGGTCGAGGACGGCAACGAGGGAGCGATTGCGCTCTATAACGCTCTGGGCTTTACCGAGGCTGGCCGTCGCCGCGGCTACTATGGTGCCGGCAAGGACGCCATCGTCATGACGGCCCCGCTGCCCCTGGTGCTTCCGGTCGACAATGCTTCGCCCGAGCCGACGGCGGCAGAGCAGCGCGTGTGGCCGCTGCCTGCGCCTGGGCGCTCCGAGGGGGAGCGTGCCGAAATTGAGCGCCGCCGCCTAGTGCTCGCTATCGAGAGCTCCTGCGACGAGACGGCCGTGGCGATTATCGATGCGGATGGCAATATGCTGGCCAACCAGGTGTCGACGCAGATTGATTTTCACGCCCGCTTTGGCGGCGTGGTGCCCGAGATCGCCTCGCGCAAACACGTCGAGGTGATTGTGAGTGTCGTGGATGCGGCGCTCGAGGATGCCGCAGCATCGCTTGGTCTTGAGGATGGAGCCATTGCCCCCAGCGAGCTTGCCGCCGTGGGCGTGACACAGGGTCCGGGCCTGGTGGGCGCGCTCGTGGTTGGCGTCGCCTTCGCCAAGGGCTTTGCCTACGCTGCTGGCAAGCCGCTCGTGTGCGTCAACCATCTTGAGGGTCATCTGTTTGCCAACTTGCTGGCGCAGCCCGACCTCAAGCCGCCGTTCATCTTCACGCTTGTCTCGGGCGGGCACACCATGCTCGTGCACGTGAAGGCGTGGGGCGACTACGAGGTGCTCGGTGAGACGCTCGACGACGCTGTGGGCGAGGCCTTCGACAAGGTAGCCAAGGCACTGGGCCTGGGCTATCCCGGCGGCCCCATCATCTCCAAGCTTGCCGAGACGGGCAACCCCAAGGCGATCGATTTTCCTCGCGCGCTTAACAGCAGGGGGGACTACCGCTTCTCGCTTTCGGGCCTTAAAACCGCTGTGACGCTCTACATTGAACAGGAGACCAAGGCCGGGCGCACGATTCACCTGCCCGATCTGGCAGCTTCGTTTGAGGCGGCTGTCTTTGACGTGCAGTACAAGAAGGCCAAAAACGCATTGCACGCTACCGGATGCAAGGAATACTGCATCGGTGGCGGCGTCTCGGCCAACCCGCATCTGCGCGAGATGATGATCAAGAAGCTTGGGCGTCAGGGGATTCGCGTAACGGTGCCGCCCTTGTCTGCCTGTACCGATAACGCAGCCATGATCGCGGAGGTCGCTCGCCGTAAATTCGACCGAGGAGAAATCTCGCCGTTCGACGTCGACGCCGATCCAAACATGACGCTGTAGTCGTACGGGTGCGGTCCCCGGCGCTGCCCGGGCGCCAACGGCCGCATATGAACTTTCCTGCTCTACAGTCCTGCTCACGACGGAGGCCACATTAAGTGGCCTCCTGTTCGTGCGGAACTCGCGATAAAGTTCATATGCGGCCGTTGGCGCCCGGGCAGCGCCGGGGACCTTTCTGTATCGATATAGCTTCTGAGCTGGATCGGTGTCGACAACGTCCAGCAAGGTTAACAAGCCAGCGTCGAATTTCCGGCGTGCTTTAGCTGAAAGAAAAGATGGCATGCGGAGCTTTGTTCCGCATTTGGGATGGGAGCCCCTCGGGAGCGAGCGGGCGTATACAAGGTTTATCGCGAGTTCCGCACGAGCCGGAGAGCACTTAATGTGCTCTCCGTGCGAGCAGGACTGTAGAGCAGGAAACCTTGTATACGCCCGCTCGCTCCCGAGGGGCATCTCTCATGCAAAAACTTTTGTTGGGTAAAGTCCGAGGTCAGTGGCGTTTTATACCGAGAATTTCAAAAAAGTTGAAAATTCATTACAAATTTGCGTTGACTTTAGGTAACTAAAGTTTCATACTGCTTTTCATCCACTGGGGGATGTGAACACGCACGGATCGTTCGCATCATGATTGAAGAGGGTTTCTTAGACATGTTCACGCATCAGCTAAACATTATCAGCGTAGTAATTATCTGATGCGGGTTAGCACATACAGCTAGCCCGTACGATAACGGGCGGCTGATGAAGATGAGGGCCGTCGAGCGCAACCGACGGCCCTCATTTTTTATGTCTGGGAAGTTCTTTTTAGAGGAGGAAATGTAATGAACGGAGTTTTGCTCATGGTTGTAGCCGCGGCGGTGCTCGCCTGCGGCTATCTGGGCTATGGCCGATGGCTGGCCAACAAGTGGGGCGTTGACAAAGAGGCCCTCACGCCGGCCAAGCGCATGAAGGACGGCAAGAGCTTCTCGCCCGTCTCCGCCTTCACCGCGTTCTCGCACCAGTTCAGCTCGATCTGCGGTGCTGGCCCTGTCACGGGTACGATCGTCGCCATGGCCTTTGGCTGGCTGCCCGTCGTGCTCTGGGTCCTCGTCGGCGGTATCTTCTTTGGTGCCGTCCACGACTTTGGTGCTCTGTACGCTTCGATGAAGAACAACGGCAAGTCGCTCGCTCAGCTCATCGAGAAGTACATCGGCAAGACCGGCCGTCGCCTGTTCCTGCTGTTCTGCTGGCTGTTCTGCATCATCGTCATCGCCGCCTTCACCGACATGGTCTGCAAGACGTTCATGTTCACCCCGGCCGTTGACGCTTCTGGTGCTGCTACCGGTGCCATCGACTTCACCAAGTCCTATGCCGCCGGCTGCGCTGGTACCATCTCCATCCTGTTCACCTTCGTCGCTATCGCCTTTGGTTGGGCCCAGAAGAAGTTCAACCTCACCGGTGCTGCCGAGTTCGTCACCGGCGTGGTCCTCATGGTTCTCATGTTCGCCGTCGGTATGCAGTTCCCGGTCTACCTGGATAAGTTCCAGTGGTTCGCCGTCGTCATGGTCTACCTGGTCTTCGCTGGCGCTATGCCCATCCAGATGCTCAAGACCCCGCGTGACTACCTCACTTCCATCATGATGATCGTCATGATCGTCTGCGCTGTCCTCGGCATCGTCGTCCTGGGTGTTAACGGCCAGGCCACTATCACCGCTCCGGTCTTCACCGGCTTCTCCACTGCCTCCGGCATGATGTTCCCGGTCCTGTTCGTCTCCGTCGCTTGCGGTGCTCTCTCCGGTTTCCACAGCCTCGTTTCTTCCGGCACCTCTTCTAAGCAGGTCGAGAAGGAGCAGGACGCCGTCAAGGTCGGTTACGGCGCCATGATCGTCGAGTCCTTCGTCGGCATCCTTGCCATCATCGTCGCCGGCATCATGTTCTCCGACATGAACACCGCCGGTACCGGCGCCCTCAACGCCGGTGTCGCTTCCACCCCGTTCCAGATCTTCGCCGCTGGCATCTCCCGCGGTATGCAGGCCTTCGGTGTTGACGGCACGCTCGCTACCGTCTTTATGACCATGAACGTCTCTGCTCTGGCCCTGACCTCGCTCGACGCCGTCGCCCGCATCGCCCGCACTTCGTTCTCCGAGTTCTTTGCCCAGACCAACGATGCCCTGGCCATCGAGTCCAAGGCCGGCTATATGAAGGTCCTCGGCAACCCCTGGTTCGCCACGGTCGTTACCCTGCTTCCCGGTCTTGCCCTCGCTTTTGGTGGCTATGCCAACATCTGGCCGCTCTTTGGTGCTTCCAACCAGCTGCTCGGCGGCATGACCATGATCACCCTCGCCGTGTTCTGTAAGTGCACCGGCCGCAAGGGCTGGATGCTCTACGTGCCCGTCGTCTTCCTGCTCTGCTGCACCTTCACCTCGCTGGTCCAGAGCGCCATGGGCTGCATGGTCGCTGTCCAGGCTTACGGCTTCTTCGGCACCATCCCGGCTACCGCCACCACGGCCGCCGTCTCCGTCGCCGCCACCAAGGGCCTGCAGCTTGTCTTTGCCGTTCTGCTGATGGTCCTGGGCCTCATCGTTGCCGTTAACTGCCTCAAGGAGTTCTTCGGCAAGGAGACCGGTTCCATGCCTGACGAGGATCCCGAGTGGTCCGAGATGGGCAAGGCCGAGTATGGCCGCACTGCTGCTGCCGAGGCTCCCGTCGACGCCGAGGCCGCCAAGGCTTAGCCGACCTGACGAGTTGAACGTCACATCTATATGACTCGGAAAGACCGGGTCCGCGACTTCGCGGGCTCGGTCTTTTTTCATGCAAAAGCGGGTGACGCTCGAGTGTTCTCGCAGATGTTTTGCATGGATAAGGGCGCGCGTTGTACCATATGGACGTATATGTGTGCATATGAAAGGGGCCCCGTGGCCAAGACGGTATATTCCGATAACCAAAATAATGTCGATGCCCTGGCTGAACGTCTGAGCAGCCAGACGTCGCTTTCTGCCGAGCGTGCCAAGCTGGTTGCCTACGACCTGCTTTGCCGCAAGGCGCTCAAGATTAAGTCGAGTGCGCTGGCGCAGATTTTCCGCTCCGTCGATAAGGAATGTGACACCAAGGCGATGCGCGATGAGCTTATCGCGGCCAATATTGTGACCAAGATCGAGGGTAGCGGCATTAACGGGCGCCCGGCGTTCTATACCATCAATGCCGAGATCCGCGATGCCCAGGAGCAGCCTGCCGAGTCCGTCGAGGATTCCGCTGACGTGCCTGCTGTGGAAGAAGTTGCTCCGCGTGAGCATGTCGATACCGATGAGTTGCTCGATGAGAACGTCGTGCGTGCCTTTACGGCCAAGGCAGGACGCGGCGGTTTTGGCGGGGGTGGCAAGCGCGATGCGCAGCGCCGCGCCCAGCAGGAGCGCTTCCGTCGCGCCGTCGCTCAAAAGGATGGGGCCGTTACCGAGGTTGTCGAGAACGAGCCCGTCTCCGAGCCGCAGGAGTCTGTGAAAGAGCAAAAGTCCGCTGAGCCTCAGGAACCCAAGCGTCGCCGCGGTGCGCATTTTAGGGCCGAGCAGCAGGATGTTGTGCGCGAGGCCGAAGAGACTGCCGAAGTTGCGGACGATTCTGAGAAGCCGGCCAAGAAGGCCTCAGACTCGTGTCGTCCCGGTCGCGGCTTTGCAGGTCGCGCGTACCCCGTAAAGCGCCAGGAGAAGGTTAATCAGGTTCCGGAGGTGCGGGCCGAGAAGGCCGTGAAGCCTGCCGAGTCGGGAGTTCGTGAACAGAAGCCTGTTGATGAGCAGACTGCGTCCGATACGGAGACCCAGGGCCAGCAACCTGCGGTTGAACAGACGGGGGAGGGTGCTTCGAGCAAGCCTCGCCGCCGTCGCCATCGTGGGGGCCGCAGTTCCCATGCCGAGACTGCAGCCGAGAAGACCACGCCGCAGGACGAGGATGCGAAGGTCGAGGTTTCTTCGGGGCAGCCTAAGCGCCAGCGGGCGAAGGAGAGTAAGTCCGATCGTCCGCAGAAGCAGGCGTCTATGCCGAAGCGCGAGCGCAATTCCCAAGGCGATTCTAAGCGCAAGTCTCAGAAGAAGCCGGAGTCTGCCGCAGCAGATACTGCTGCCCAGCAGCCCAAGTCGGCCGTTCACGGCGAGGTCTCGGCGTTTGCCCTTGCCCGCGTTTTAGGCAGGCAGCTGCTCAAAGTTGTCCCTACGCCCACGGCGCTCTCTAAGATCAAGGAGCAGCAGACTCAAATTGTTAAGGTCGAGGGCAAGGACGGCAAAAAGGCTCCGCAGCGCACTCAGCACAACGAGATGTCCAACCGCAAGATTGCCGAGGAAATTGCGATCATCCAGGCTTGGATTGAGCAGAATCGCGGTGCCGACACGCCGGTCGCTTCGCGTCGCCAGCGCGCCTACCAGATTTTTAACGATGAGAAGGCCTTTGACGGCAAGCACGGCGAGCGCCTGATTCGGCGTATGACCGAAAAAGGTATCAGCATGCAGGCGATTAAGGTCGCCCCTAACCGCCCCGTGCACTTTACGGGTTTCTTTACGCTGGGCGCCGACAAGCCGTTCATTATGGTCGAGAACCTAGACACCTATGACGAAATCGTCAAGCTCCTGCGCGGCCGCAAGCACGCCAAGCTTTTTGGCACCAAGGTGGGCGGCGTGATCTTTGGCGGTGGCTGCAAGGCGAGCGTTTCGCACGCACTGGATGATTATCTGGCCGAGATCGGCTATCGCTTTAACTATGTCTACTACGTGGGCGACATCGACCGAGAGGGTGCGCGCATTGTCGAGCAGACCCGTAACGCCAATGTGGTAGAGATTCGCCTGCATGCCGGTATGTATCGCGCCATGCTTGCCGAGCACAAGCGTCGCGTGAAGGCCGGCGGAGAGTGCGAACCCGCAGCTGCCAACCAGGGTGTGCCGCAGAACCTGGCGGCGACGATCAAGGATCTGCCCATGGTCACGCGCGTGCAGTTCCGCAACGTGCTGCGCGAGGGCGGACGCATTCCACAGGAGATTCTGATGACCGCCGACTATCGGGATGGCGACTCGGGAAGCTTCGACCGCATGCTGAACAATTAGTTCCGCCGTTCTACCGAACGGCGGTCCTCTCGACGCTGCGAGGGGCCCTGGCACGGCAATCTGACGTTCAACTTCGGCGGCGCGACCAGAAGGTCGGCGCCGCCTTGTTTCACGTCACCTTGCCATGCCAGGGCCCCTCTCGCTGTCACGTCCAAAACATCGGGGCTAGTGGCCTCCTGTTCGTGCGGAACTCGCGATAAACCTAAGCCGGTGCCCCCGCTCTCCCGGGGCCTGTGGCTACTTGGTTGTCGCAAGCGGCTCGCTTTTCGGAACTGGGCTGATGATTTCTAGATGTAAGGCGCTCTTGGTCCTAACGGGCCTGGGGCGCCTATCTTTTGGAGGTAGATTTTTGGGACATGCCTGAAAATCTACCTCAAACTTCTAGTGTAGGACGAGAAGTTGTAGCTGAAACTTCTCTTGTAGGACGAGAAGTTATATACTCAAGATGTTGAAAGGAGAGCATTATGGCGCCTACAGCGTTGGGTATTGCAGAGATTGTTGCCGAGGCCCGTTCCTTTGAGATTCCTCACGTCGTGCATCGAGACGATGCCATCAGTGATCTTCCTGAGCCAAAGCCGTTCAATCTTGTCCATATCATCACGGGTATCAGGCGCTGCGGCAAAACGTTCTATGCGTTTCAATGGATTCGTCGCCTTATCGATCGCGGTGTCGATGCCGAGCGTATCTTCTATTTCAATTTTGCTGATGACCGTCTTCGACCGGCGCCGGACACGCTCATGAGCGACATTTTGGAAGAGTATTGGCGGCAGGTTCCCTCAGCGCGAACGAAAGGCTGTTATCTCTTTCTGGATGAGGTGCAGGAGACCGATGGCTGGCAGGGCGTTTGTCAGCGTTTGGCGGAGCACGAGAGCGTAACGCTTGTTATCACCGGATCGTCCTCAAAACTATCTGCCGATGAAATAGCGACGCAGTTTCGCGGTCGCTCGCAAGAGCACGCTATGCATCCGCTTTCATTCCGCGAGTATTGTGCGTTTCATCACATTGAAACGCCGGATATGTCTACTAGTGCTGGGGCTCCAGCTGTTTCTCCGCAGCGGCGAACTGATCTGGAATCGGCATATGACCGTTATCTCATAGAGGGTGGCTTTCCTGGGGTTCAGGAGCTTGATGCCGGTTCGCGTATTCAGATGCTTCAAGCCTATTTGCGAGATGTTGTTGCACGAGACATTCTCGAGCGGAGCGGGCGCACGGATATCGCTCTTGCCAACCAAGTAGGGCTCTTCTGCCTTCGAAACACGGGTTGCGACCTTTCGGTTAACAGTTTGTTGGAAGCCTTAAAGTCTGTCGGATATCGAGCGTCATGGGAAAAAATAAACGAACTCGTTCGTTTATTCCAGCAGGCTCATCTCATTGGATTACTTCCGGAGTATTCAACTTCTTTGGCTCCTAAGACAACGACAACAGACAAGGTCTATGCCGTCGACCAGGGGATGGCATATGCAACATCGCGTGCTAATCAGCAGGATATAGGAAAGCGTTTGGAGACTGCGATTTATGCTGAACTCATGCGCCGTACGGCAAACGGCCGGTTGGAAACGGTGACTTCATTTACGGCTCCAACGCAAGCACGAGAAAAAGTTGATTTCTTGGTCGGCGACGCTTTGGCATCGGAACCATACGCGCTTTACCAGGTGACAGTCGATATGATGGCAGAGAAAACGCGCAGGCGTGAAGTTGGTTCCCTTGAGGTTGCTATGGTAAAAACCGGTATCAAGGATGCCAATATCATCACGCTGCGCGAGGCGACCCAGATCAAAACGGAGCATGGCGTCATCGAGGTTATTCCCGCATGGAAATGGTCGCTTGGTCTGTAATGCTACGCCGGCCCGCCGGGGCCGCACGGCACCATGTTGATGACCGGCGCTTTAGGAACGTCCCTAAGTGCCGGTTTGGCTGGTAAGTCGAGATGTGGGGAGCCCGTTGCTGGTATGGGACGGAGGGATTCCGCGTCCGCCTGGTCGGCGGCCGCGCTCCGCTGCGTCGCTTCGCTCCTTGCGTGCTGCGCTGGAAAACGCTTCGCGTTTCCTCAGCTCCGCACCCTTGCGGGTTCGAATCCCTCTGCTTGCCCACAAGAAAGCGCCCTGGGCCGTTATGGGCTCAGGGCGCTCAATTTTAATGGCTGGGACGGAGGGATTCGAACCCCCAACAGCCGGCACCAAAAACCGGAGTTCTACCGTTGAACTACGTCCCAATGTGTGGTGTTGCCCAAAAGCAACTCGTCTAGTTTACCTAATCTGCGAGGGCATCGCAAACGCCGTCGAGTAGGCGTACGGCGAGCGTCTGCGCGTCGCTGGCCGTGAAGGTGCCGTTGTAGCGCGTCATGCCCGTGAGCTCAATGCGAATGCGAGCCGGCTTCTGCTGCGCGGCGACATTGGCGGTGCGGATGCGCTGGGCCAGGTTGTGGCACTCGGCGAGGGCAATAGTGGCGCGTGGCGCGGCGTCGGCGGGCGGCTCGTCGCTTGCGATCTCGAGCACCAGGTCAACGTCGGTTGGGACCTCGGAGTCGCAGAGCATCATGCCGCTGTTGTCGGTCGTTGCCGTGGCGATGTTCCACATGCGCGAAGCAACGCTGCGTGCGATGGGGTCCTCGCCGATAACGGCAATCTGGAAGCGCTCGAGCACGTTGGCGGCGCGAGCAAAACCGATGCGGGACTCGGCTTCGGTGACCGAGGGCTTGCCCTCCCACACATGATGCAGGCGGTTGATGTAGGCGTAGGTGTCTTGGAAGGCCATGCCGTCGGCAAACAGGCCGACATTTTCCTGGAACTGCTGCAGGGCGGCCTCGGTATGCGGACCAAAGTAGCCGTCGTCCTCGCCGCAGGCAAAGCCCAAAACGTTGAGAGCGCGCTGCAGGGCCTGCACATCGGCGCCATGGAAATTGGGCATGCGCAGATACAGGGTGCGGTCGCCCAGCTTATACGAGGCGTCGACCAGGGCACTCCAACAGGGGATATCGACGGCATGACCGGCAGCAAGGCCGCTGTCGAGCCTGAAGGTACTGACGGCCTGCTCAGTGGTGGTGCCAAAGCGCTTGTCGACAACCTCGGCGTCATCGATTGTATAGCCGAGCTGCAGAAGGCGGGACTGGACGTCCTCGACGGCTGCTCCCTGCATGCCCGTGGTAATAGGTTCCATGAACGAACCCCTTTCGGCGTACCATTCGTACTATTTTGAGCGTGTGTCGGATAGACAACGCGAGACAATTTATAAACATGCACTCAATAGTGTAGCAACTTGTACCCAAACTCGCTGCCCACAGGTTTTATGACCCCCGCTAGTTAAGGCGCTCCACAAAGAAATCTGCCATTGAGAGGAAGAGCTCGCGCGCATGTGGGTCGAGCTCGACGCCTTCGATAGCGGCCTTGGCCTTGGCGGTCAGGTCGAGCGCATAGTTGTGGGCGAAATCGACAGAGCCGGTCTGCTGGAAGATCTCCACGGCGCGCGCGAGCTGCGCAGGGTCCTCGGTGCCCGAGGAAAGGATTGCCTCGACCTCGTCGTGATAGCGCTCATCAGAGAGGGCGTGTACGGCGACGAGCGTACGCTTGCCCTCGGTGATGTCGGTACGGAAGTCCTTATTGGCGGCTTCCTTGGTGCCGACCAGGTTGAGCAGGTCGTCTTGAATCTGGAAGGCAAGGCCCGTGTGCAGCCCAAAGGCGCGCAGTGCCTCAATCTGCTCTTCGCTGCCGCCGCCGATAATGGCTCCGGCGGCAAGCGGCGTCGCTCCGCTGTAGTACGCGGTCTTGTGCGTCGCCATGTCCAGATAATCGTCGACCGAAATGTCAAAGCGCCCGTCGCGGACCCAGCCCAGGTCGAGCGCCTGGCCCTCGATGGTACGGACGATCATCTCGGTAAGCTCGTGGAGCACGCGAAGCTTCACGTCTGCGTTGAGTGTGGGGTCGTCGAGAACCGTCTTGGTGACCATGGTGAGCGCCAGGTCACCGCAGTTGATGGCAAGACCGGTGCCCTCGGTAAGGTGCATGCAGGGCTTGCCGCGACGAATCTGCCCGTTGTCGGCGATGTCGTCGTGGATGAGTGCGCCCGACTGAAAGTGCTCGATGGCCGCCGCTGCGCTGCGGGCGCTCTCAAAGCTGCCGCCTACCGCAGTGGCGGCGAGCATGCAGATGAGCGGGCGGTGGCGCTTGCCAGCGTTTGCCGTAAATGCCGAGAGCGGGGTATACAGGTAGCGCTCGATATCGGCGGAAGTCGCCTGTCCGTCAAAGAACGTGGCCAGATAGTCGTTAATCTGGTCAAAGTGCTGGGCTAAAAAGCTGGTAAACGGACTGGACACGGGTTCTCGCATTCTTTGATAGGTTGCATCGTTGCATTATGCAGACAACATATTGCCACATTAGGGCGTCGAGCGCGGCGGTTGCCTTGATTATCGACTTCATCCGAACACCTCCCACATTCATCCGTACATGTACGGATGAATGTGGGAACCCGATACCCTGAGGGCCGGACCGGCCGGCCCCGGGAGA
>ERZ507003.750-NODE-750-length-16326-cov-3.802655_pt1 | contig 16326 bp, 7 predicted proteins | sample MGYA00513166_ERZ507003 | MGnify/ENA metagenome assembly ERZ507003
TCGCCCTGCGGGGGATCGCCAGCAAGTCGGGGGAGGCGGCGACGGACACGCTCTTCCTCGTGTCGCAACCCAAGCTGGAAAGCTCAGCTTCGGATAACGCCCCGAGCTATATGCACAACGTGGGCAAGACGGTGAACACGGCGGGCGATATCTTCGCCGCCCCTAGCGAGCCTTTCCTAGATTTCGACCTGATGTACGGCACGGAGGCTTTCGTGAAGACCCCCCACGCCGAGTCGTGGGGACGGGAACGCTCCGGCGTGGACTACGAGGAGATGGTGGACAACATGTGGCAGGAGCTCGGCATCTCGGTGAGCAGCCTCGGCTTCACGAACCAAGGCGCTCCTACGCCTACGAGGTCGAAACTCTTCTCCGGCTCCTTCGACCAGCGGTTCCAGCATAACCAGACCTCGTCCAACCGCTTCGAGTATCACGTGGACGTGCATGTCAAGCCGATGGTGGAGCTGCATATGGCCACCGCCATCTATACCTCCGCCAGCAATCCCGACGTCTTCCTGCCGTTCCTCACCACGACCGCCTCGCGCTTGCTGAACGAAACCAATAGCGACCTCTACAAGCGATACGGCAACACGCAGAAGGGCATCTACGATCTATACGACACCTACGGCACCCACGTGCTGGTGGGCGGTGTCTTCGGCGGGAGCTATACCTATATCTACAGCCGGAAGGAGAACCTCTATTACGACGAGACGGTGTTCGCCGCCGAGGCGGAGCTTTCCGCCAAGTCGTCGTCGCCGGCGGGAGAGAACGAGAACTGGCTCCAGACCTACTACCGCGTGATGGGTACCCACGGCGGCAAGATCGGCGCCGGGGGCGGCTATACGAAGTCGGAGCTGAACGAGCATATGTCCGAGGAGAGCATCATGATCATCACCGGCGGCAACGCCTCCGTGGACTTCGAGAGCTGGGACAAGTCCATCGCCGACGAGAACAGCAACCTCCACCTCGTAAGCTACGGCCCGAGGGGCGATACCACCCGTTGCTTCCTGGTCCCCCTGTATTACCTGACGAAGAACTACGCGCGGCAAGATGCGCTGAAGAAATATCTGGACTCCTACGTGGAGGCGCGTTCGAAGCTGGCCAAGAAACCGCAGCTGATCCTGGCCGACTTCATGATGCGTACCGGGAAGGACAATCACGGGGATCCCGCCGGACAACGTGTCTTCACCGGGCCGGACGGCAAGGAACGCATCTACAGTCCGTTGGTGCTGAATACCAAGGGACCGAACGACTCGCGGATCGGCAAGATGCTCGATACCTCGGCCCACGAGTACCTCGACGTGGGGGATAACGCCGACCAGCTCTGGTGGGTAGCCCTCGACTTCAAGGACGAGTGCCGCCCCATCTACCACATGCGCTTCATGAAGGAGGACGACGCCCGCAAGCACGGCTTCGAACCGTGGGGGCAGGATGCCGAATCGGGAATGATGTGGGACGCGATCGATAACCATTACGTTTGCTTGAAGTTCTCGCCCGACGACAGCCATAAGGAACCGGTCACCGGCGTGGGCATCGCCCGCAAGGGGAAGAGCGATGACCTATACTACGTGATCGCCACCTCGCCCGGTACCGACATGACGCTTCCTTACTCCATCGACGAGCAATTCCCGGCCTATTGGGGAAGCAAGGAGTATAAATTGAAGAGCGAGAACCCGCCGTACCGCTTCGGGGTGGACCAAGAGAACGACTTGAACGAGGGAGACAGTTGGTTCGGCCGCAACAAAGCCACCAACCATGAGCAATGGATCTTCCCGGTCTACACCACCAAGCCGTTGGACTGGCCGATCCGGTTTACGAAAGCGACGGACTAGCGAAATACCTCGGAAACGATCCCTACGACCGTAGCCATCCCTCTCGAGGCCTCCGGAACGATCCCCACGACCGTAACGGCACCTCCCGAAGCCTCTGGAGTGATCCCTATGGTCGTAGTGGCCTCTCCCGAGGCGTCCGGAGCGATCCTTACGACCATAGCGGTCCTTTCCGATGTCTCGGGAGAGATTTCGACACCCGTAGGCATTGTTTGATAGAAAAATATATGATTATCAAAGGGATTATCCTGCATTTGTAGGAAACCTTACGTCTGCGGACAAGAGGAAAGTATTAACGAAAAAACAACAAACAGTATGAGTTTAGCGAAACAAATCGGATCGGTATCGAAGACCGCGTTGACCAACGCCGGCCACATGAACATGAACAACGAGATCTACGCCCGTATCTTGGATACGACCGTGGCCGCCCTCCATCTGGAGGCCCTCGCCCCGGGTTACAAGGAATGCATCGACCGGGAGGCGGAGTGCGTGAACCGCGTCACCAAGAGCGCCTCCACCGCCCAGCTGGAGGCGAAAGACAAGGAGCGTGACAAGACCCTCCAGTTCATCTACTCCATGAACGGCTCCTATAAGGTATGCCCCGACGAGACCCTGCGTACCCCCGCCCTGCTGGTAGACAGCGTGCTGCGGGCCTACGACAAGATCTACGCCAAGGCCTACGCCGAGGAGACCGCCCTGATCGACGGCCTGCTGCTCGACCTCGCCAAGGCTGACGTATCGGAAGCCCTCAAGACCCTCCACCTCGACACCTACGTGGCCCAGTTGAAAACCTTGAACGATGCCTACAAGGCTCTCGACATCACCCGCACCGACGAGTACTCCGCCCGTGTGAAGACCGATACCACCAAGGCCCGCAAGGCGACCGACGAGACCCTCGACCTCATCATCCAGCGTGTCAACGCCTACGCCGTACTTGAGCCTACCGAGGCCATCAACGCCTTCATCGACACCGTGAACCAGATCTTCCGCAAGTATAAGAACCTCATCGCCGCCAAGGGAGGTCCCACCAGCCCCTCCAAGCCCGACGACAAGCCTTATCCCACGCCCGACCCTACGCCCGAACCCGAGAACCCCGGCGGCGATAGCGAGAGCCCGGACGAGATCTGAGCCTAGCAAATTGTCAAACACTTAAAATCGAATCCATATGAACGAATTTTATCTTTCTAGAAAGATATCCGCGCGGCTCTCCCTCCGGGCCGCCATGCGGATGTTCTGTATCCTGACGCTGGCCCTATGGGGGCCGGCAATGGCAGGAGCGCAAGCGCAGCCACAGCCGCTTGACGTGGCTAGTACTAGTATTACTGATAAACTAACCCTCACCTATAAACCGAAAACCGCCGGCTCGACCGATTACGCTTGGTTTTACAAGATCGGGACTAATGGCACCGACACCGAGTTCTCCGGTACGCTGACGGGCACGAACGCAAACTGGCAGCAGGGCGCGATCAATATCAAAAGCGAGAAAGCGATAGCCGACGCGAATAATCTTGACAGCTACCCGATCCTAAAATTGGATGGGCTAAACCTGACCTCCACTACTGCCGACGGCTCATTATTTTATCTGGAGGGCAGTAAACCGTTCTGTATCCAAGCGACAGGCAACTCTGCCAGTAACCTGAAAGCGAAAAAGGATGTGATTAATAACTACCAAGGATGCATCCTGCTTCTGGATGGTGGCACCGCCGGATTGAATATCGCCGCGGAAGGAACTGGATCATATGGAATATATCTGTACTCTACTAGTTCTGCTATAAATACCACCATCAAAGGCAAGATAACTGTCACGGCGGAAGCTGTTGCTGTGTTTCTAGACAATTGGGGTGCTTTCTCGGCTACCGAAGACGCGAAAGTAACGGTTTCTTCGGAAGATAAAGATGGAGACGCAATTTATGGAAGCTCTAGAGTGAAATCCCCCTTCCTCCAATGGCAGTTCGCCACCGCCCCAACGAGTGGCCAGACGCTCGAGGTGAAAGACGCCAGCGGCCAATCGTTCGATCCCGCTATCCAATTCACCACCGACGGTAAAAAGAAGGGTTTCGCCATCAACGTCACAAAGAACACCGGCTACACCCTTTGGCTGGGCAACGAACAACTGATGGATTCGAAAGGAACAACCGTCTTTACGGCAACGGAAGATAAATTAGTCTCCTTCTCAGGCATGACGACTCTCCCCGCCGACTGGCCCGAGTACGCCAAATTAGCCAATGTCGGCCCGACTGGCACCGATGTCGCCGTCTCCGGCACTACCTACACCGTCAAGACCGCCTGCGGCCTCGCGTGGATCGCTTGGGTGACGAATAACGGGAAGACAATCGCCGATGCCGATAAAACCTATACCGATTCCTATCCCGCCTCCGAGGGCTTCAAAGACTGTACGGTTACGCTTGCGGACGATATCTCGCTGGCGAAACCTGCCCAAGGCGTGGCGAGCGGCTTCGAGGCTAATTGGATACCGATAGGGACTTATAAAGGCTTCGATGCACGTTACTACTTTCAAGGCACCTTCGATGGTGGCGGCCATACGATTACCGGAATGACGATCTCCTCGGCCTCGTTTTACTATATCGGCCTTTTCGGTTATCTGTATGGAGCGACCGTGCGGAATCTGACGATGGCAGGATCTGACAATATTAATTTGACAACTATTGCTAATGCTCAAGACACCGCTTACTATCTTGGCTGCGTGGCAGGTTATGTAAAGAATGGAAAAATCATCAATTGCCATAATCAATGCAAGGTTAGTTTTTCTGTGACCGGCAATTCTGGGTCTCTCGGTGGAATTGCCGGTTACTCTGAAGGTTCGGTGATTAGCGCTTGTTCAAACAGGGGAGCTGTCACTATGACCGGAAAGATGGGTCGTGGTGGTGGAATCGTAGCGACTAATAATGGCTCTTCTATCGTTTCCTGCTTCAATACGGAGGATATCCGTGTTACTGCTACCGGTTCTGGTTCTAGCGATGCCGCGTATGCGGGCGGTATCGGAGCCTATAGTAGCGGTAATTGTAGCATATCGCACTGCTATTCGACAGGGTGGATAATCGCTAAATCTTCCGCTGCTAATGCTTATTCTGGCGGCATTGCCGGACTATCTGAGAAAACGACGATTGAATCTTGTTTTGCCACAGGCGCTGTTTCTGCAGGATCAAACAGCGACAGCCGGATAGCTGCCGCAGGTGGTATTGTGGGGCAAGCTTTTGCTGGAAACATTAATATAACGATAAAGAATTGCCTCGCCTTAACTACCGCCGGCGTGAAAGCCTTAGGAAATACGTCGGATAAACAGGCCGGTCGGATTGTCGGATCTGATCCACCTACTAATAAAGTTACCCTTCTCGACAACTACGCCAGTACCATGATCCAACTGACGATAGGAGATAATACGCTAGCCGTCCCTACCGATAACATAGGTAGCGATAAGGCAAACGGTGCCGACACTTACCTCGATGATGTCGCCGCCGAGATCGCCGCTTGGGCAGGCCCCGAAAATACACAAGCCTTCACCGCCATCGGTACCGCCGAGAACGGCCTGCTCCCGCAACTGAAAGCTATTGCCGGCTATGGCGCTGACGGTCTGCCTACAGCTTACGCGAGTACTATTATCCCCGGCCAGTCCGGCTTGTCGTCTGCCTCCTATCTGAGGTCCTTGTTGTCACTGCCCTTGTCTTCTAGCGATACGATGACCTTCATGCTCTTCTACTCCAACAACAAATGGAGTTATAAAAAGGGAGCCGGAACGGAGACCCGTTTCAACGGCAAAATATCGTCACCCCCAGGCCCTTCCGCCAACAAGCTCATCGTCGCCACCGCTACCGGCAACCCGACGCTGACGTTGAATTACGTAACGATACGCCCGACCGACGGTGCTGCCTTGACCGTCAACGAAGGTTGCGATCTGACAATTGCGCAGACCGGTTCGATCCTCGGCTCGTCCGGTGCCTCTACCTTGATCAATAAAGGCACCTTGAGGCTGTCGGGCAGCAGCTTCCGCATTGAAAACAGCAGCTCGTCCGATATGCATTACTGCCTCGATAACTCTGGCACCTTCAGCGTGCTTGATCCGGTAAATGGCTATACCACTTTCCATTGTGCCCACACCGCTATCCATAACACCGGTACCCTTACCAATGCTTGGATGGAATGTCTGTTCACGGATGAGGCGGGAGATGCTGGCGCTACGATAAGGTTTCTGCCTCGCTCATCCCAGCCCATCGAAGTAAAACGCTACAACAAGACCTTAGCCACTACCGTTACGGCGGGCGAGGAGTATAAGCTCTGGGAGATGAAAGCTAGTACGTTTATCCCGCAGAAAGGCCTCGATAGCGAAGGCACGGCAATCGATCGCTTCCCTGCTCCCGAGGCGGATGGTAGGGTAACGACCTTTACGGAGGTGAGTGATTGGAAAGAGGTCGAGATCTCCGGCAATCAGAATCTCTCCGAGGCCGGCCTGTCACAGAGTGTCATCGTTAAATCCGATGGCGTGCTTACCGTCGATAGCGAGAATGCGTCCGTCTTTGAGTTGACATTGGAGGAGGGTGCGCAGGTCGTGACAACGAATGCGCTGAAGGTGTCCAAGACTTTCAAAACCAACCGTTCGCTGAATAACAAATGGACGACCTTCGGTAGCCCTATCGAATTGACAGCCTCTGCGGAATATGGTAGTGGGCTAATCCTTTATGCCGCCACCGGCTACACCGCTAAGGAGGCCGTTGCCCAAGGTTGGGAAGAGGTCTCTGTCCTTTACGGGAAAAGGGTCGATCTCACCGCCGGTAGCCCCTATCTGTTGGCCGCCGACGCAGCCTTGACTCGGGTAACCTTTAGCCAAACAGCCTCCGACGCGCCGATCGAGATACCGGCTACGGCTACGGTCGCTTCCGGCGATGCCCTCGAGAACGGCGTGTTCCTCTTCCGGACGAACCCGAATCTCGCCAACCTTACGCTCCGTGGTATCTACGTGCTCAATGCCGAGGGTACCCGCTTCGACCTTCAGGAGGCGGATTATGTGCTGAAGCCTTTCGAGGCATACATCACCGCCAATGCCGTCACCCGCTCGCTGGTTCGTAGCGTGGGTGTGTGCGATGGCTCCGTGGTGACCGCCAACGAGATCGCTACCGCTACCGCCGCTGTCCGTATCTGGGCCGCCGACGGTGCGCTGCATGTCTATTCCGGGGAGGCCGCCGCGCTTACCGTGGTACGCTCCGACGGACGTACCGTCTACGCCGCCTCTATCGTCCCAGGCGATACCCGCTTGGCTTTGCCTTCCGGTATTTACATGGTTCGAATCAATAACATCACTTATAAAATAGCGCTTTGATATGAAACAATATACTAGTTTATGGCTCGTATGCCTGCTGGCGGTCTTCTCGATGACCGCCCGGGCGCAGGAAGGGATCGAGACGAAGGCCCGTCCCGACTACCCCGCTCTTCCTTTCATGTTGACTTTCGAGGCTCCCGCGGAAGGATCTGCCTCCTTATCGATCTCGGCGGACGGTGAGACCCTCACATCCCCTACGACCTTGCATTCCGGCACCGAGGTGACGATTACCGTCACCCCCGCCGACGGCTACCGAATGGCTTCCGGTTACCCGAAGGTTTACCGCACGGGTACGCCCTCCGAAACGGTACCGGCTACGTTTAAGCCCGATGCCAGTAGCGGTATCGCCTACCTCTACACCTTCACCATGCCGGACTTCCCGGTCACGGTAGAGGTGGAGTACGAGAAGATCCAGTCCACCGTCACCTTCGCCAACCCGGCGAACGGTACGCTTACCTTGAGTACCGCCGATGCTCCGGGTAGTTCGATTGTTTCCGGCGGCGAGGTCGCCTCCGGTACGAAGGTGACGATTGCCGCCACCCCCAACAAAGGCTACCAAATGGTGTTCGGCTCCTTGAAGGTATCCGGGAAGGTCGGGGATAAAACCAATACTGTTCCGTTGCAGAAAGAGAAAGATGGTACGACCTACTTCTTGATGCCGGCCTATACGGTGGAGGCTGAGGTGAAATTTGAGCCTATCCTCGTGGCTCTGTCCTCGGAAGCCCGTTTGAGTTCCCTATCGTATAAGGAAGGAAGTGGGGAGGTTACCCCGCTTCCCGGTTTTCTTGCCTCTACGATGAAATATGAGGTGCTGCTCCCAAATTCCACCCAGAAATCGGCTACCCTCACCTTATCCGGCCAGCTGGTCGATGCGAAGGCTGAGCTGCTCGTGAATGGATCGCCTGTTTCCGTAGAACCGACAGGATCGTTCACGGCTACCGTATCGCTCGAGAGTGGATCGGCCAAGGCTACCTTGGTCGTTACCGCCGAGGATGGACAGACCAAGCGTACGTATGAGGTAAACTTCACGGTACTTCCCGAGTCGGAATATTACGTCAAGATCCTGCAGCCGGAAGGCGGTACGATCTCCGTTTCTTATACAAAAGAGGGTAAGGAAGTGAGCGTGAAATCCGGTGATGCCGTACCCGTTGGTACTGAGTTGAGCTTGGCACATACGGCCTTGCCAAAGTACGAATTCGTGAGTTACAAAGTGAATGATGACCCGCTAGCATCTGGGAATATTACCGTCTCCGGTACCGACGACTTGACGATAACCGCTACCTTTAAGCTGCAATCTCCCGTAATCCCGGAAGAGATCGGTACGCCAGCCGTTCCCAAGGAAAAGGAAGGGCAGGAGGGAACGAATGTTCCAACGGATGATAACCCGATCGTGATCATCCCCGATGCCGTATCCCTGCCATCGGATACGGAACTCTCCAGCCTCCGCTTGGTGAAGGAAGATATAGAAGACCCAGCGAAAAAGGCTGAGATTGAAGAGAAAGCGGAAGCTGCCGCCCAAGATGCGGGTATCGCTCCTGATGCCCCGAAGATCGTGATGGAAGTGACCTTGGTTAAGGTGACGACCACGATTTCCGCTACCGACGCATCCACCACTACCGCCGTAACTCCCGTGCAGCCCTCCGATATCGTGACGGTACGTATCCCGTATCCGGAAGGCGTAAATAAAACCCAACATGATATCGTGATTATCCACCTCCGCTCGGACGGCGTGGTAGACGTGTATTCCGAGGGTAATAACAATTTGACATTAGAGGATGATTATATGGAGATCTCCGTTGCCAGCTTCAGCCCGTTCGTGGTAAGCTATACGCCCAAATCTGGGCCGGTGGATCCCGATTATCCTGACATACCCGACACCCCGGATACCCCGGATGTCCCGACATCGAATGCCTCGGTAGAGGGAGGCATAGCGGTTTGGACCTCTGCCAACGCCCTCCATATCCGTGCGGATCGTCCGGCTGAGGCATGGGTTGTCGGCCTGTCGGGTGCTAGTCGTGCCCGGTTCGCGGTCGTTCCCGGCGAGACAAGACACGCTCTTCCCGCGGGAGTCTATCTTGTCCGGATAGCCGACCAGACCTATAAGGTACGGATACGGAACTAAGCGTTGTTTGTTTGACGTGAGAGGGATGCCCTTGTTTCTCCTTGGGGAGAGCGGGGCATCCCTTCTTTTTTGTGGATATGTTTCTTAACATACATATCCGTAATCAATTGGTTAGCCGCAAATGTTTATCTTTGAGCTATCCCGATGTAAACGCTTACAATATGACAGTCATTTAAACTCAATTATAGTATGAAACCGGAAGATTACATTACCAGAGAGGAGAAGTATGGTGCCCACAACTATCATCCCCTGCCGGTCGTTCTCAGAAGAGGCGAAGGCGTGTTCGTGTGGGACGTGGAAGGAAAACGTTATTTTGATTTCTTGTCTGGCTATTCTGCCTTGAGCCAAGGACATTGCCATCCTAAGATCGTGAAGGCCCTGATGGAGCAGGCGGAGAAGCTTACGCTCGTATCCCGTGCCTTTCATGCGGATATACTGGGTGAGTACATGGAATTTACCTGTAAGTTCTTCGGATATGATAAGCTCTTGCCGATGAATACGGGGGCCGAAGCGGTAGAGACGGCCTTGAAGCTTTGCCGCCGTTGGGGATACCGTCGGAAAGGGGTCGCCCCGGAGCGTGCGAAGATCGTGGTTTGTAGCGAGAATTTCCACGGACGTACGATCACGATTATCTCCATGAGCACCGATCCTAGTTCCTACGCCGATTTCGGCCCTTATACGCCCGGATTTATAAAGATACCCTATAATAATGTGGATGCGTTGGCCGAGGCCCTGAAAGATCCTGATGTAGTAGGCTTCTTGGTGGAACCGATCCAAGGTGAGGCTGGGGTAGTGGTGCCCGACGATGGTTATCTGCGGGCTTGCTATGATCTTTGTCATCAAAAGAATGTGTTGTTTATCGCGGACGAGATACAGACGGGTATCGGCCGTACCGGTAAGTTATTGGCTTGCGATTACGAGGGGATTCGTCCGGATATCTTGATCTTGGGAAAGGCGTTGTCCGGTGGGGTCAGTCCGGTCTCGGCGGTATTGGCGGACGATGAGATCATGCTTACGATCGCTCCGGGAGAGCACGGTTCTACGTATGGTGGAAATCCGTTGGCGGCGAAAGTCGCTATCGCAGCCTTGGAGGTGGTACGTGACGAGCATTTGTCGGAGAATGCGTTTAAGATGGGTGAATTGTTCCGTAGCGAGATCGAGAAGATCGATAATCCGATGATTAAGAAAGTACGGGGTAAGGGCTTGCTGAACGCTGTCGTGACGGAACCTAAAGATGGGAAGACGGCATGGGACATCTGTTTGGCGTTGAAGGAAAACGGTTTGATAGCCAAGCCTACCCACGATCATATCATCCGCTTCACGCCTCCTTTGGTGATTACGGAGGAGCAAATGATGGAAGCGATTGGCATTATACGAGATACGTTCGCTAAATTCTAGTGTATGAAGATAAATGTAATAGGTGTTCCCTTGAATCTGGGATGTGACCGGGCTGGCGTAGAGCGTGCCCCGAACCACCTTCGGGAACGGGGATTGATGGGGGTGATCCGGAAGAACGGGCATAAAGCCTTTGACTTGGGTAATTTGTATGTACCCCCTGTTAGCGAGGCGGATAAGTTCGTACGGGGTAACAGCATGAAATATCTGGATGCGATCGTGGAGGTGAATACAAATCTGGCGGAGTTGGTTTATGATACATTGCGTGGAGGAGCGTTCCCCTTGGTGATTGGCGGGGATCATTCGCTGGGTTTAGGTAGCGCCTCGGGCGTGGGTAAATGTTATGATGATTTCGGCATTATCTGGCTGGACGCTCATGGGGATATCAATACCAGCGATACTTCTCCCAGTGGTAATATCCACGGGATGCCTTTGAGTGCGTTGATGGGGATGGGAAGCGAGGAACTGGTGAATATCTACGCTCCCGGGAATAAGGTGAATCCGCAGAACGTATTCTTGGTCGGGACCCGCAGTCTGGATGAGGGCGAGTGGGATTTGATCGAGCGGGAGAAGCTGAGTGTCTATACGATGGAGACGATCCATCTGAAAGGCATCGGCTTCGTAGCTGAGGATATCAAGCGGAAATTGAAGGAACGGAAGATCCGCAACGTGCATTTCAGCATAGACGTGGATAGCATAGACCCCCGTTTCGCTCCGGGCACGGGAACCCGTGTGTGTGAGGGACTGATGCCGGATGAGTTTAATAACTTCGTGGATCATATGTTGTCTACGAATCTGGTTAAGTCGATGGATTTGGTAGAGCTGAATCCGGAACTGGACGTGAACGAGCAGACCACAAACCTTTGTCTGCAGATCATTGATTATATTACCGCCCGTCTATAAGGAATCTAAATTCCATGGTTTATGATAAGAGTGTGAAAAGGAAGTCCCCTTGTTCCGGTTAAGACCGGATACGAGGGGACTTGAAAATACGATATGTCTATTGGTTTATTTCATTCTTCGGATATTGGCGTAATTGAAGCTATCGCTCAAGAAATCGTCCTCGCTGAATTTATAGCCTTGCGGTCCCCAGTTGCCCATAGCGAGCATGGCGATCATCTTCATCGGGTTGAAACCGCTCATATCGCCGCCGGCGGCCGCTAGAGGAACGGACTCCATCAGCTTGCGCATGGAATGTGGATAATTCTCGTTGATCACCATGTTGCGGTATAAGGCAAGGATTCCATCTCCTTGCTCCTTACGGTTCCAAGTCAGTATATATGTACCGTCGTTGGCTTCCGCCTTGGCTTGGAGATCGGGCAGTTTGGCGGAGTTGGCGTCCGCTATGATAAAGGTTACGAAACCTTCCTTGTCCACTTTAGGCATTTCCTCGTCATAAATAGAGGCATACGAGTAGGTCTCGGCTGACCCAAGGCATATGGACCAGTATCGTACATCGGCGGTGGCGTATTCGCTTACGCTTTTAGGAGCCGTAGGAGGGATGAAACGGAAAGTAGCTACCTCCCCTTCGTTCAGTTTGATGCGGGCGAATAGGTATTCTGCCGGGCTGTTCGGGTACATTAGGCTCAGCGGGGCACGCATGAACGGGAGTTGCGGCAGGTCGGCGGAGAAATCCATCGGCGGCAAGTTCAACGATTCGTGGATGTTGCAGACCTCACGCTTCAGGAAATCTACTTCCTCACCTGTAGTCACGTCGAAAGCTTGGATAGCAGGCATGTCCACGCCGCCATACTCATCGCCGCTATATTGTTTCGCCAAGTAAAGACGCATGAAAATGGAGACCATATTGACATCCTCCGGGAACTCACATACGTTCTTCATCGAGGCACGTGCGCTGGCGGGGGTGTTAGCGGGAATGATGTAAATCGTATAGCCATTTGCTCCGTAGTCATCTGTTTCCTTTACATAAGGGTTGATGGAGCTGTCGTCGGGTTGGATATTTACGTCTTCAATGCTGGATACGTCTATTTGGGTCTCGTCGTTATAAACCGTGAAGTTGAAGAAGCGTGACTTCGGGAACTTTCCAGTCAAACGAAGGCCGATGTTTGGATTATCTTTGTAAGAATAGGTGTATTCCCAATAATCGGCATAGATATCAGGAAAGGCCAGTAGGGTTTGATTGTCGCCTCGAAGCGTCTTGCCCCATTGTTCCTTGGGTTCCGGGTTGTTGATTTGAGGGGTATTCTCATCATCGTCGTCGCAAGCGGTGAACATACCCACAGTAAGGGCTACCAACATTAAGTAAAAAATCTTCTTCATGATTCTGTTCGTTAATTAATCTGTTTGTTATTAAAATGAGAGCGCAAAAGTATCTCATTTCCAATTAGGGTTGACCTATTGAAAATGAAATACCTTGGATAAGACCACAGAATCCTAGGAATGGAACAGCTAGAAGGGGTATCCGATAGCGAAATGGTAACCCATGCCGTCCTTGAATTTCGGGATATTGTAATAGCCTTTCTTTCCGGTATCGTAAGGGAGATGCAGACCGATACCCACGTCGAAACGGATGACGATAAAGGTGAGGTCGTAACGCAGGCCGAAGCCGGTTCCCAAGGCTAGATCCTTGAGGAAGCTACCCCATTTCAGTTGTCCGCCGGGACGATCCGGATCGTTTCGGATCAGCCAGATGTTACCGCTGTCGAGGAAAGTGGCCCCATGCAGGTCGCCAAGGATCGGGAAGCGGTATTCGAGGTTGGCCTCGAATTTAAGATCACCCGTACGGTCGATGTAAGCGTATTTATTGTTGTCGCTGTTCTGGTAGTAGCGTCCGGGACCGATGCTGCGGATCGTAAAGGCACGGATGCTATTCGCTCCGCCGATGTAGAATTGCTCGTTATAAGGGGAGGTACGGGCGTTGCCGTAGCTATAAATAGCGCCGGCCATTAATCGGCCTACGAGATATTGCTTATGCCCGAGGGCGTAATTATAACGTATCTCGGCGGTTCCCTTGATGAATTGGGCGAAGGGGTTGCCGAGTAATTCCTTATCCTCTTTATTGAATTTCTTCCCGGCTAACGCATAAATCCCATCCAAGACAAGGCCCGCTTGGGTAACGGATGCCTGCCACCAAAGATGGTTCCGGCGACTGGTAATCGGGGAATCATCATAGGTATAGGTATAGTTCATGGCCGGGATGAATTGATTTTGCAAACTCTTCTTTAGGGCCTTGTTCACGTTGGTAATGCTGTCGAACTCATGCGTGGTATGCTGGAGCAAGTTGAACGTCAGCTTGAAAGGGGTGATGGAATGATGAGACGTGGCGGTAGGCTGGAACTCATACGAGGCGTCACCACCGAATGCCAGCAACTTGAAGAAACGGGCCCGGTTCATCTGGTCCGCATAGAGGCGGAAGGTGGTGCTGGCCGGGAAATTCATGTCCCGTTTGCTGAATGTAGGGAACAATACCCGTGGGAAAGTCAGCGTGGTAGTCAAGCCTAACTCATAACTGTTGATCTTGGAGTTGCTACCATCCAGCTTGTTTCCGGTCTGCCATTCGTAAGAGCCGCGGAGTTTCACGCCGAAGGTCTCGCCCCCTCCGAAGACATTCCGTTTGGTCACGCTGAAAATGGCGCCCGGACCCACTTGGTCGTTGCTCTTGGCGGTAACGTTCAACTCGAGCTCGCCGTCCAATGGAAGATCGTAGACCGTATTGATCCGCAGATCCAGCGTATCTTGGCGGCGCATGGTATCACGGGGGGAATATTGCAACTCGGCATAACGGAAGATACCCAAGCGGGACAGGGCCGTTTGCGTCCGTTCCTGCGCCCGTTGGTTATAAAGTTCCCCCGGCTTGAAATATAAACGGTTGTAAATGACCGAGGGGCGAACCCTTAGCTTACCCTCATAATGGATCGTAAGGTCCTTATAGCGGATCGAGTCCGTGGGAGTCTCATTCTGATAGCCGTTTAGCCAGACGGATATATTCCCGAGTTTCCAAGGGCGGAGGGCCGAGGGGGGCAGGCTTTCCTTCGGGGCCACCCGTAAGGCCACTTTCCCGGGGTTCAACAAGGTATCCGCTTGATAGGTGATGAAATCGGGACGGAAATAGTAATATCCGTTGTTACGGAGCAAGGACGAGATGCGTTCCCGCTCGGCTTGCAATTGGACGACATTGAAATTCTCTCCTTTGTGGAGGATACGATCGCCGATCGTGGCATCGATCAATGAGTCGGCACGGTGACGGATATGGACGTATTGGATGCTGTCCAGCGTATACGGATCGTTCATGGTGACACTGTATTCCAGCTTCGCCTTCCGGGGATTCTTGGGATCGGGTATGACCTCGAAAGAAGTCTCTCCGTTGAAATAACCGTATTCGTTCAATAGGTTCCGGGCTACCTTGACGCGGACATCCGGGTTCACGGTGGTGATCAGCACCGGTTTCGACGCTAGTTTGTTGAAGATCCACTTGCCGACCTTCCCTTTCTTGTTCACGAAAGCGTTGTAGACCCACAGGCCGAAAGGAAAAGGCATCCGGATCGAGGAGCTTCCCAGCAAGGCGTTGTTGGGAGGATAGGCTAGGGCGGCCTCGACCTCTTCCAAGGCGGCTTCGCCGGGTTTGGTCTTATCCTCGTTCTTCACCTCTATTTTCTTGATACCGGTATATAGGACCGCTCCCTCGGGAAGGTTCTTCGTGGTGGAGCAAGAGGAGAGAAGAAGTACGGATAGGAGGATGCTCCCGGTGGCGATGTGCCATCCCCCGCTCGGGTTAGACGCTCTCCCTCGCCCGAGGGAGTCGTCCCGCCTAAAATATATTAAAATGCTTTTCATTCCTTTTCATCATTTATGGGTTTCACTTTCGTTTTCTTGAAGTTGAATAACTCCCTGAGGTGCATCATTTTCTTGCGGAGCACGATACCGGCTCCGGTCTCCGTGATCTCGCCTTCCAGCAGGCTCTCGTAGTTCTTGTCGTGGAAGAGCTTGACGTAGCGGGAACCGCTGCTGTCCAGCCGGTATTCGACGGATACGTTGTCGATGAACGGCTGCGCCTGCCCGTTGTTAATGTTCTCGCCGGTAGAGATACGGCCGCCTAGAACCACACGGATACGGTCATTATAGAATCGCTTGGCGAAGCGGAAGGAGTAGTCGGTACGGGTACCGCCTCCGGCGTCGCCATTATCGTCGTATGTCTCCATGCCGAAACTGATATCCACGGACTTCAAGGCGCTTCCGGCGATGTTGTTGATCTCGCTTTGCAAGAAGCTGGTCAAGGCGTCTCCCATATTCATGTTCACCTTGCCGCCACCACCGCCACCGCCGAGGTACATACCGGTCACGAGCATGCTGACAGCCAGCTTCGCCCGTTCCTCCGGACCTTTCGAGGTTAGTTCCTCTTGCATCGCCATGTCTTCCGGGGCGGTGAGTGTAAATTGCAACCCTAGGTTCTCCAGTTGTTGGGTCAGTTCGATGCCTACGTCGAAATTTACCAAGCGGGGCGATGATTGCCCGGTTAGGGTGACGGACGTACGGACTCGCTCGGTAGCCGTAAGGTTCAAGGTCGGGTCCATGGGGTTGCCCGTCCATTGCACGTAGCTACCCTCCTGTACGTTGAACTCCTTCAGCGGGATGACCGGGATGGAGTACTTGATGGTTCCGCCCGTCAGCGTGTAGCGTCCGTTCAAGAACAT
>ERZ507003.840-NODE-840-length-14901-cov-4.470969_pt1 | contig 14901 bp, 8 predicted proteins | sample MGYA00513166_ERZ507003 | MGnify/ENA metagenome assembly ERZ507003
AATATTGGTAGACGATTTCAACTTTCCAGCCATTGTTTCCATTGCTTTAAAAGAATATTCTCCTGCTCCTTTTATTCCAGAAGCGAATATATTCTCTGTTTTATTAATCGCTGCCGTCCCTTCTTCTTCATATATTGTTGGTAAAACAGCACTCTCATAAGGAAGATAAAGATACTTTCGATTCGCCCCTACATTTTTTACAGATAAACTGTAAAGAGACGGATCTGTTTTCCCTTCCGAAAGCTTTTTCTGCCTTACAAAATGATACATTACTGTATTTCCGTAAAATTCTTTATTATGAAGCCATAATAAAGATTCGTATGCCTCCCGGTCAGAAGCTGCAAGCATACTCCTGTCTGAGCCAAAAATATTCCAGTTATTTGTACTTGCTTTCCAACAATTATTCTCATAAGTTGTTCCAACAAATCCTTTCAGATAATAACTGTTTTTCTTATAAATATTTACTTTAAGAGCCTCTTCACCTGTCCGCTTCATCTTCTTTGCCTTTGTAAGCTGACCTTCCGGAAGAACAGATACATCCTCTTTATATCGTTCCTTATTCCACTTCTTTTGAATTGCCGACATCTGTCCGGTATTTGTCATTCCTGAGAAAGTTCCTAAAAAAAGCAAAATAATAAGAATTGAAGTTCCAAGTACCCCTCCCCAAAAAGACGGAGCAAAGAAAAAGAAACAAAAAATGAGAAAGCTTAACACTGCAAACAATTCTGGCCGGACTCCCCATACAAAAAATGGAAAAGCGAAGCAGAACGCTACTACAAAAAATAAAATACAAGGCTGGATTTTCCACAACAGCGCCATAAAAAGAATAAGCCATAAAGTTATCCCCAATATTCCGACAACAAATGGCAAAAACTCCACATTTCCTGTCTGCATATCTACCGATGTATTTTGAATTATACGATGAAAAATATTTTTGCTCTGTCCATAATCTGCCAGATAATCAAAGACTGTTCGGGAGAAAATCAATAAAGCTCTTCGAATATTCTCCATAGAAAGAATGAAAAATGGAACAAAAAAATACAAACCGCTTATAAAAACCGTAAAACCTTTTCCAACAGATATCCCAACGAAATACAATAATATAAAAAAGGCTGCCCCGATAAAAAGAGCAACACCTGCTGTATCCATTTCAAAACGATCGGCAGCATACCAGATAAAACATAACAGCGCAGCAAGCCACACATACCCGGCCCGCATCATTTCTGCCCAGCCAAATCCACTCTGATGATTCAATTTTTTAATGTGAAATGAGTTTTTATGCTCCATAATCTACACTCCTGTACGCTGTCAAAATCCGATCAATATCCTCTCCCATGGTTTCTGCCGAAAAAATATACGGTACTAACGCTTCCCCTTCTTCTTTTCTTGCTTCCCGTCGTTCTAATAATAAAGTCAGGTTCCAGTCATCGAAAACTGCCTGTTTCTCGTTCCAATACTCTGTAATATAAATCACTTCTGAAAACTGTTCTTTTCTTTCTTTTTCAAAAGAATCTATCGTTGCATTCCCCTGAGAAAAAAACATACTTTGAAATACATGGGCATACACTTCTTCCAACTGCATTGCATTTGCCACATTGTAAAAATTCCATCCATCGGTCTTTTTATCCCACCAACAAAGACAATGCTTCTGTCCTTCCTGTGCCATATGCTGTGAAATAGAAAAAAATGCTTCTAACAACCCGTCAATCATAGCAGCATCCAGCTTTTCTACCCTTGTTTCGAGAAAAATAAGTGGCATCCGCATCATAGGAACTTCCACTTCTTTTACCATATATTCATCTGTTTTTCCTGTTAGCTTCCAGTGAATTAACTTCATGGAATCTCCATCAACATACGGACGGATTCCAAAATATTCCCCCGGACCATTTCCCTTTTTACCACTTTGTTCCTCATCAAAAAAAGAACAGGCAGCTCCGCTGTTTTGTACTGGAAAATGCAGTTCCGTTGTTTGTGGCAGAATCATTACCACCTTCTCCTGATTTACATATGTTACCTTTTTCATACATCCAAAAAAGCTGTACAGTTCCACCCGCAAAATCGTGATTTCCAAAAATCCCATATATTCCGAATCTATAACAAAAGCAGCCGCACCATTTTTTCGTCCCGCTGCCCTGATATTCATAGAAAATATTTCCTGTTCCCCACTAATCGTCTTCTTTACCTGTAAAAAAACTTTCCCAGATAAAACAGGGAACACTCCTGTATTGCTGATACAAAGTCGTCCGGTAATTTTTTCTTCCTTTTGCGCATAGGCAGGAATAATCAGATGAGTAGAAACTTCTTTTGGAAGATAAAGATTATAAATGACAGCCACCAGCAACATAATTCCTAATGCCATCCCGGCAATCTTCCCTGTTGTTCCAGAAAGAAAAATGACTAACGCAATCCACAGTAACAGACAGACAATCCCGCTAATTCGATTCATCCATAATCTTTTTCGGGTCATCTTCTTCCTCCTGCCGCTCTTCGATCTGGCACATGTACAGTGGCACAAATTTCATCCATAATCTTATCCACATCTTTCCTCGATAACCTTGCTCTTGACTTTAATACCAGACGATGACGGAAAACATCTTTTACAACATCCTGAACATCTTCCGGCACAACATAATCTCTGCCAGCCAAAAATGCACTCGCTTTTGCCATTCTGCACAAGGCCAGAGATCCTCTTGGGCTGACACCCAGCTGAATCATATCATGTCTTCGTGTCGCATCAGAAAGCATTGCAATATACTGATAGATTAAAGAAGAAACCTTAATCTCATTCACTTCCTTTTGCATAGAAAGTAATTCTTCTTTTGAGATAACCTCATTCACATCATCTAATGGATCACTCACCTTTCTCTGACTCATCAGAATCATTTCTTCCTTTATTGTTGGGTATCCCATAGATAAAAGAACCATAAAACGATCCATCTGCGACTCCGGAAGCATCTGCGTACCCGCAGAACCAAGCGGATTTTGCGTTGCAATAACAAAAAATGGTTCCTGTATATTTCTTGTCACACCATCTACCGTTACCTGTCCTTCTTCCATAACCTCCAAAAGTGCTGACTGCGTTCTACTTGAAGTACGGTTAATTTCATCTGCCAGCAGAAGGTTCGTCATAACTGCTCCCTGACGGTATTCAAACTTTCCATTTTCCTTATTATAATAGTAGAAACCGACCACATCCGATGGCATGACGTCCGGTGTAAACTGTATTCTTCGATAAGAAAGTCCCAAAGCCTTTGAAAAAGCCAGCGCCATCGTTGTCTTTCCCACACCAGGTACATCCTCAAGCAAAACATGTCCACCAGAGAGAATCGTCATCCACACCTTACGGATGACCTTTTCTTTACCAATAATTACTTTATTCACTTCTTCTATAATCAAATTCGCTTTATTCAAAAAATACTCCTTTCTTATGAGGGTAGCAATATACAGCAATTACCGTTCATTATAACACGAAAAAGGATTTTTGATATAATAATTTATCCGACAGACAAAATCAGGAAAGTTCTTTAATACAATATTCTAAATATCACGAATAATATCACAGCCTTTCCTACAAGCATTGGTAACCATAGCTTTCCCAAAAAACCATTATGTGTGTTTTGCTTTGGACATTTTCCGATACATTTTCCACAGGAGAAACATTCTCCGGATGCCGCATTATCCCCTTCTTTATCCGATGGTATCTCAAGACTTGCCGGACATACTAAATTACACGCTTTACAGTTTGGAATACAGTTTTCTCTGTTTCGTTTGATTACAGAAAACGGCAGAACCGGCATCAGGGAAAATACTGCTCCCATTGGGCATAAGAAACGGCAGAAAAATCTTGGTTCCAATGCCATTCCTGCTGTAACCAATAAAAAGAGGCCTGTTCCGATAAGACTGTCTGCCATCTTTAACTGATGAAAACGGGAAAATGCACTGAACGGACTATGTATAGCAACTGCACTACTGTAACCTTTTATGCAAAGAAGCAGGACAACAATCAGTACAACATATTTTAAATACCGGAGTATCTTTCCCGCTTTTGAAAAACATTTCAACGGTTTCTTTTTTCTTTTTTTGCGAATCATAGATGAAATAAAATAAACGAAATCACCCCATGTTCCAAATGCACAGGCAAATCCACAGAAAAATCGTCCAAACACAATGGTAAAGACCAGTAATACCACAAGTGTCTGTACAAAGGAATTCCACTGCAGACTTGCACGCTGTGTAATTTGTTCTACAATTAATTTTATTCCGGTAAATGCAGTGGAAAATAAGGCTGGATAGATGATAAAAAATACTGCCCGTATCATCACTTCTATGATTGTCTGCACCGATATTTTTTTCTTTTTCTTCATTATTTAGCTGCTCCTTCTAATGCCTGTCCTACTGCATTCTTTATTCCTGTAGATGAATAGGTTGCTCCGCTTATTGTATCAACCTCTGTCGTCTGCTTATCAAGTATTGTCTTCACAATATCTTTTGCCATTGATAAATAAGCCTCATCTTCCCCACTTGCTTCTATAATATCTATAGCACTGATCTTCTTCCCGGATACCGTTACTTTTACTTTAATTTCTCCGCCAAATCCCTGCGAACTTCCAGTATATGTTCCATCTTTATACGTTCCTGCCTGACCGGCAGATGCACCATCGGTCCCTAGCTTTCCAGAATTTTTTGCTGCTTCAAGAATGTCCTCTTTTTCTCCTTGGAGCTGATTTACCTGGCTTTTTAATTCTGCAATTGTGGCTTCTTTATCACGACTGTAAATCACAGCCTGATATCCTGCTAAAAGCCCCAGAACGAGAATAAGATCAAATAAACGGATTAAAAAGTTTTTATATTTCATTCGTTGTCCCTTCTAAAATGCTTTCTATTATCTTCTATAAATTTTCTTACTATTTTTTTTAATATTCAAATGACTTTTTCTTAAATAAACGCAAAAGCCTCTCTTTTCAAAATTACTTCTTTGCCGCATTAAATGCCTTCTGGCATGCATCTTTAATTGCTTTAGAAGAACAGGTGGCTCCTGATACAGTATTTACACCATCTGCATTTCCATTTGCTACAATTTTAGAAACCATTCCTTTCTTTGCATCGTTTGTATATGCTTTATTCGTTGAATTTGTATTCGCGGTAATATTAGAAATTTCTGTAATTTTATCTTTTTTAATTGTGATATCCATGGAAATCGTATACGGATCAAAATCCTCATCTTCATCCGGCTCGCAGCTTACGCTTACTTTATATGTTCCATTTTTGTAGTTTTTCCCTTCGTCTGGATTTTCTGTTGTTTCTTCTTTTTTCTCTGTAGTCGTTTCCTCTTTCTTTTCTGTCGTTGTCTCTTCCTTTTTTTCTGTGGTCGTTTCCTCTTTCTTTTCTGTTGTCGTCTCTTCCTTCTTCTCCGTTGTTGTCTCTTCTTTCTTTTCCGTAGAAGAACTGTTTTTCTTCGCCTTTGATAAAGCATCATTTACCGCATTAAAAATAGCATGAGAACTGTACGTTGCTCCACTGACAGCATCTACTCCGCTTGTTCCGTTTTTAGAGACAATAAGTGATGGAAGATTCTTAATCTCATCTCTGCTCATAAACTGTTTCAGGTTGGTTCCTTTTGCTGTAGAAGAAATCTCCACCGCAGAAATCTTTCCATTTTTAATCGTTACATTTGCCGTTACACTATATTCCTTAAACTGCTCTCCCGAACAGGCCGCACTTCCAGTATAAGTGCCATCTTCATACCCTTCTGCCGGTGCTGCAATATTATTATTGTTATTATTGCTGTTAGAACCACTGTTTTTTTTCTTATTTTTTTTGTTTTTCTTCTTTTTCTTTTTCGTACTGCTTTTCCCTGTTTCCGCCTTTGAAAGAGCATTTCTTACTGCGGTAATAATTCCATTGGAACTATAGGTTGCTCCAGATGCCGCATCCACATTTGTAGTCTGTCCGCTGATCATCTTTGGGATAATTCCTTTTGCCTTACTAAAATAGGAAGCAGTTTCTCCTGATGCGCTTGTTACATCAATCGCGCTGATTTTTCCATCTTTTACTGTTACTTTTACAGAAATAGTTCCACCAAATCCTTTACCGGAGCCAGTGTAAGTTCCATCTTTCCATGTTCCAGACTCACTCACTTTAGAAACACTCGGAGCCGAACCAGCTGCATTACCTGCGTTCGCTGCTGTCGCATTATTAGACTCCGTTCCAAAAAGTGCATTTTTCACCGCACCGATAATTCCATTTGAACTGTATGTTGCTCCAGACACGACATCTACATCTGTACTCTGTGCCGTAAGCATCTCATCAATAACCCCTTTTGCACGCTGAAAGAAAGAATCCGTCTCACCTGGAGCACTGACAATATCAATCGCCGTCATTGTCTTTTTACTTACAGTAACATTTACTGTAACTTTTCCGCCATATCCGTTTGCAGAACCTTTATACGTTCCATCTTTTACATCAATAGCCCCCTTCTTTCCCTTCTTTGTTGTATTCTTTTTCGTTGTTTCTGCCATTGCTGCTGTACTTTCCTTCGCAAGCGCTTCCTTAATCTGACTGATGTCTTCTGTCTCTGAAGCTTCATACTTTTTTGCCTGTGGGGTTTTGTATCCGGTAAGTACTGTCACCATAAGAACCGCCAGGCAAACCGCCGGAATTACCGCTGTAATTCCTTTCACACCTGAAACCTTATCACCAAGACTTTTAAATTTTTCAACATATTTTTTCCACTTTTCCCTCATCATATCTCCCTTTCTTTTTGAATGTATTCTTGTATTCCTGTACTCTTGCATTCTTATATTCTCGAAATCTTTTTGTACTTGATTTTATGAGAAATTTTTTGTATCATTATTTTTTTATTATCGTAAAATCAGACTCACTGGTAAAATACTCTGCGAGTCCCTCTGAAACTAGAATGCTTCCGTCATCTTTTACAAGAATCGTGTCAAACTCATCACTGTGTTCTTTCCAGTATTTCTGTGCTTTTTCCGGTCCCATAATGAATAATGATGTGGACAAACCGTCTGCAAGTGTTCCGTCATCTGATACGATCGTAACAGAAGTCAGACCATTATTTGCCGGATATCCATTAGCCGGATCAATAATATGATGATATGTTTTTCCATCCTGCTTAAAATAACGCTCATATCCCCCAGAAGTAATCACTGCCTTATCCTTTATAGAAAGCACTCCAATATAACTTCCCGTATCTGCCGGATTCTCAACTGCCACTCTCCAGTCAGAACCATCTGGCTTTCCGTTTAGTGTCTGCACATTACCGCCAAGACTGATCACTGCACTAGAAATCCCATTTTCTTTAAAAATATCCATTACTTTTGAAGAAGTATATCCTTTCGCAATTCCACCAAGGTCAATCTTCATTCCTTCCTTATTTAAAGTGACCTCCTGTTTTTTCTCATCATATAAAACGTGATCTGCTCCCATCAGTCCCCTTAACTTCTTCAGCTCTTTCTTTCCGGGAACACGATAGTTCTCCGTCGGGAACCCCCACGCCTGCATAATCGGGTAAATCGTAATGTCAAACACTCCATTCGTGCTGTCATAAATCTCTTTTGAGCGCTTAATCAGATATCCTGTTGTTTCTGATACCGAACCTTTTCCATTCTTATTAATCTGCGAAACTTCACTGCTGTCAATCCCCGTAGAAACAAGCTGTTCAATATCGTTAATCTCATCAACCGCCTCGTCCAACGCTTTCTTAGCATTCTTTCCGTAAGCCGTTAAAGTCATATACGTATCCATCGCAAAAATATCTCTTGATTCTGATTTGTCCTCTTCATTTTGAGTCTTACTATTTGTATCCGCTTCTGCCTGTGTTGTCTGCTCCACAGCCTTTCTACTATCATTCTTACTTTTCTCTGTATCTACTGATGTTCCACATCCGGAAAGCATTCCTGCAGTGAACACAGTGGCCAGTAACATCGCAACTGCTTTTTTTCTAAAATTTATCACAACAATCCTCCATTATCTTGAAACTTACTTTCATTAGTTCTTTCTAACTTCATACATTATATAGAAAATATTCTGACAATGCAATTTTTTTATAAGAAAATGAGAACTTTTTTCATTAATATATATACAGTTTGACGCAGCTAATAATAGTATATTATTATATTTTTCGTTAGAATAAGCTAACTTAAATACCAATTATAATATAAGGAGGAACTTATGAGAAACAAATTACTTGTAGCAGGTACTCTTGCTCTTGCAATGACTTGTACTACTGTATTTTCCAGTATTACTCCAGCAGTTGTAAAAGCAGCAAGTGTATCTACAGTACAGACACAGACAGCAGAAAATAGTGATGACTACGTTTACTGCTATGCAGGCCTGACATGGGCTGAATATTGGAAGGCTGAAGGAGTTATGGCAGCAGGTGATACCACGTCTTCTGATACAGCTGATTCACACGATGAAAAAGATAAAGGTGCCTTTGATGCAGTAACAAGAGCTACCACTAATCACGGACTTCACCGCGGAAGTTATCAGTGTACTGCAGTTATTAAAACTGCTGAAGGAGAATATAGTGTTTCCCATTGGAGCAGTGATGGAAAAACTGTCTACTTTACAGATGGTACCAGTGCCGGATGGAACAGAGGTACTCTCACCTTAACCGATGGCACTACACAGACTATGACAGAATATGATGTTCTTGGATTAAAATATGTTCCTGTCAAAGTAAAATCTTCTCACTATGCCAGCTTTAAAGAAAAGTATTCCGTTGTAGAAAATAACGGTACCTTAATTGGTGGCTATGGAGAAAAGAATCTGCAGGATTATAATGTTACTGCATCTGTTGATAAGGATACCAATGGCCTAAAGACTGCCGAAAAGCAGAGTGATGGTTCCTTCACATTTACCCAAAGAAGTAACGGCTCTTCTTCTGGTATTAAAGATAAGACTCTTAAAACTGCTGATTTAAACAATATGGGAGCAACTGTAAAGGATGCAAGCGGTAGCTACGGTGAATTTCTTCGTGTAGATTTCACAAAAAATTACGGCGATCTTGGCGCTAATATGCAGGCTGTAAAATGGACCTACTATGGAAATGACAGCACACGTTCTAAGGCACTTGCCACTTACGGAACAAAGTTTGCTGCTGATAACTGGATGCATAAAAGTATGGGAATCCAGTTAGGTCTTACAAATTCTATTCGCTGCCAGCTTCCAAAAGGATATGACGGAACTGGCTACTGGAGTTTAACCATTTATGCTCTTGGATACGCTGATTCTACATATAACTTTGAAGCTACTGATGCAAACATTGTAAAACCTGACACAAATGCTGGCGATACAACTGAGTTAAACAAACTTGTTTCTTCTGTTGAAGGATTAAACCCATCGGATTATACAGAAAAGAGCTGGAATAGCTTCGAAACAGAATTAAAAGAAGCAAAAGACATTTTAGCAAAAGAGGCTCCTAATCAGGCAGAGGTTGATGAGGCAATCAAACATCTTACAGACGCTAAAAATGCTCTTGATAAATATGTATACGGAACAGCGAATCTTTCTTATGCAGATTTCTATTACGGAGAATTAAAAGATGTAAAAGAGGATACTACTTTAGACCTCACTTCTGATAAAGCAGCTTCTTATCGCGAAAGTGGTATGTATGATGCAGTAAGTAGTGCTACAACTAATAAATACAAAAATTACTTCTCCAGTACGTATTCAGAAGATAATACAAGCGAACAGGGTGGCTCTATTATCGGTATAAAAGACGTAAATATTGCTGTTCCAACTTCATTATATGAAAATGCGAAAAAGGCTATTTCCGATAATAAAGAATGCAGCAATAAATTATTAGAAATTATTAGTTCTATGAAGTTATCTGATACGACACCATCTGAATATAAAATCTTAAATGGTGATGGTACTTTGACAGCTATGAAATCTGAGGTTATCGAAGATACTTCTGATACACTTACTATCAAAACACAGTCTTCCTACGGACAATATGAAGTAGATCCTGTAACTTCTGAAAACAGCCCTCTTTCTAATTTAGATGCTAAAAAGTCCTTACTTGGTATCATTGTTGAAGACGAAGATGGTACTAAATATGGTATGGAACATCTGGAAAACATCTATGGCGGAGGAAAATTCTCCTTTGCTGTAACAGATGGATTTAAAGAAAAACACGGAAACACAATTGATTATAAGCGTCATGAAGATTTACAGGGTAAAACAATTAAAAAAGTTACTTATCTTGTAAAAAACGGTGCTGATATTGTTATTAATACTAACTTAAAATGTAAAACTTTAGCTGGTTCTGACAGCATTAAAGCTACCGCCAACGATAACTTTAAAGATGGTGCAACCGTTTCTGTTGATACTGCTGCTGTTCCTTCTGGTTCTAATTATACTTTAAGCAGCGTAAGTATGGGAAAAACTGTCCTGACAGAAGGTACAGATTATACATACGCAAACAATACTCTGACGATAAAAGCTACAGATAATACTGGTGTGGGTTCCTATTCTATGGTATTTACAGATGATACTTACTCTGATATTGTAGCCTCCTTCACATTAGAATCTGGCTACAAGACTGGAGATATCTCCATTAATAAAAATAATCAGGTTACTCTTCCTTCCGGTGTCAACTTTAAAAAATATGTAAATAATATTACATCTATTAAAATTAATGGGGTAGAAAAAACAGGAAAAGGCGGAATTAAAGCTACTGATTTATTTGATGCAGACGGAAACATTAACTTCAATGCAGCAATTAAAGGTAAAGATGGTTCTTCCACACCTGTATTTGCAGACAAATCTGCTTCTTACACAATAGAGCTTACATCAACCGGTTACCCATCTGTATCTGGAACTGTACAGCTGAATACTTCTATCCTTGAAGCTTCCATCAAAAAAGCAGAAGCACTTGATAGCAGCAAATATACTGCTGAAACCTGGAAAGCACTTCAGACTGCTTTAACAGAAGCAAAAGAAGCAAAATCCGCTAACACACAGGCAATTGTTGATGCTGCAAACACAAAACTTACAGAAGCTCTTTCAGGCTTAAAAGAAAAAGCTGTTACTCCTTCTAAACCTGCAACGCCTTCTAACCCAGACACAACAACAACTAAAAAACCTGCTACTAAACCAGCATTAAAGAAATCAAACGTAAAACTTTCCAAACCTGTTCTTAAAGTTGGAAAAACAACAAAGAACAAAGCAAAAGTTACATGGAAAAAAGTTAAGAAGGCTACCGGTTATGAAATCCAGTACACAACAAAAGGATTCGGTAACAAAAAAGATACAAAAACAATTAAAGTTTCCAAGGCTAAGATCACATCTGCTCAGCTTAAGAAACTGAAAAAGAAAACAAGATATAAAGTCCGCATCCGCGCCGTATATACAAAAGCCGGATATCAGTCAGCTACATCAAAATGGTCTGCAATAAAAACTGTGAAGACAAAATAATAATTGTAGATTTCGTGTAGACGAAAAAAGAAACGAAAATTAGTATTTAAGCATTCCCTTTTTTGAGAACTTTTTTCATTTGGTATTTTTTGTTTGACACAACTAATTTTATATAGTATTCTCTAATTGCGAGATATATTTTCTATCTCAGACTTACAAGATTTGAATTGAATTTTCGGTGCTTAATATCTTTTTATTAGATATTCATGCATGAAAACCTGGTAGGGGACCCTCCACTAACGCACTCCGTATGCGCGCTAGGGAGAGTTCTCTAATTTTTTGCCTTAAAAATCAGTGCACAGATTTTTATATATTTATTTTCTTATCAAATATGTCCTTTTGGAACTTTTTATGTTTGATTTCATAATCAGTTTCTAAAAGTATACAAGAAAAGAAGGGAGACTACAAATTTAATGAGAAAACAAAAATTATTAACTAAGGCTCTGGCAGCTTCTATGGCAGTATTTATGTCTGTCAGCCAGCTTTCTGTTCCTGCATTTGCAGCAGAAGGAACAAAATCCGTTTCTATCGCAGGCAGCACTTACACATATTCTGCAGAAGCTTTAGAAGGCTATACTCAGATTGGAAACAGTGGATTATATTATAAATTAACTAACGGTACAGGTTTTTCCGGAACGATATATGGAACATCTAATTTAACTTACAAAGAATTTTATTCTGGTGACGTAAGCAGCACAGACAGCTTTGATGTCGTTACTACTGCCAGCACTTCTAAGTATTCTGTTTTATCTAATGCCTGGACAGATTATAAGAAGGAAAGTGCAGAAGCTGCAGGGGGATATCATGTAAAAGGTGTTGCGAATGTAAATGTTGCTGTTGATTCTGACCTTTATGTTGAATCCACTATTTTAAAAGATGCAAACAAAGAATTAAGCAAAGCATATGAGGAAGCTTCTGATATTACATTAAATGAAAATCCTACACAGGTTCCTTCTCAGTATAAAATACTTCAGGAAAACGGTTCTTATGTTTCTAATAACAAGACAGTCGCTACTGTAACTGATGCCGTACCAACATTAACAACAGGATCCACCTGGGGTGAATACGAGATTGATGTGGTGGAAACAAGCACAAAATACTTAAGAAATTCCCGACAAGATGAGGGATTCCCTGTCAATTCTACTATTCAGGGAATCATTCTTGAAACAACAGAAGGATATAAAGTAGGTCTGGAACATCTTTCAAATATCTGGGTACAACCTTATAAATTATCTTTTAATGTTGCCAATGAAGCAGCTACTATGGGAATTGCAAAATCAGATAATACGGCTGAATTTGCAAAGCTTGTCAATAAAACAATTAATAAGATTACTTATGTAACACCAGAAGGTAACTATGTTTATACTTTCGCTGATGGAATCTTTATAAAACCAGCTTACTCTGAAGAAATCAGCGGTACTTTCAGTGACGATATGAAATCATTTACTTTAAATCAGCTTCCTACTGTAAAAAACGGAACATTAACTGTAACATATACTGTTGGAGCAGGTCATATGAAGACTCCTTATACTCTGTATTCCGGAGCTATTGCAAAAAGCGTTTCTCTTGACTTAAATGCTATCCCATCTGATGCAGAAGGTGGAACTTACAGCGTTGCTATTTCTTGTGATAACTACGCTGATATCCACGTTGCAATCCCTGTAACAGAAGCTCAAAAAGCACAGTTACAGGAACTTATCAAACAGGCTGAAACTGCATTAAAAGGTGCCGGTGCTGATGATAGTGTATTATTAGCACATAAAAATGAGGCAGCAGAACTCTTAGCAAACGAAAGTTCTACCAGTGCCGATGCTGCTGATTTAATCAATGAACTTACTGAATTATTAAAACCATATCAATCCACAGAAGCTCCAACACCATCCATACCGGACAGTACAACAGCTTCTAAACCAAATACAACAACTGCTGCTAAACCAGCTACAAAACCTGCTACTACAGCAAAGAAGCCAAACACAACAGCCACAAAAGTAAAACTTGCAAAACAGACTACAAAAGTAAAAGCAAATGGAAAGAAAAAAATCAAAGTATCCTGGAAAAACGATAAAAAAGCTTCCGGTTACGAAATCACATATTCCACAAAGAAATCTTTCAAAGGAAAGAAAACAATTGTAGTAAAGAGTAACAAGACAACAAGCAAAGTAGTAAAGAAATTAACATCTAAAAAGAAATACTTTGTAAAAGTACGCTCCTACAAGCAGGTTGGAAAGACTAAGACTTATGGGGCATACAGCAAAGTGAAAACTGTGAAAGTAAAATAAGTTTCTCTTAAACATTTTATATAATTGGTATTTTTATAAATAGTATTTTGCCTCAGGCAGGGAGAGACGCTCCCGGAGAAAGTAGAATAATAGTTGCCTCTGCAAATGTGAGAAGTAATAACCATATCTTCTGGTTTATACATTCTATTATTTCTTACTATTCAAACTCTATTTAGTAAAAACCCCACGAAGCTATATTCCGTGGGGTCTTTTTTATTATTTGAATAGGATTGGCTTAGATTATAAATAATTCTCATACTTCTTAACACACCCGATTCCAATCGCATATGGTCCGGTATGTACCGCAATGGTTGCCCCAATCTGGCAGATTCCCACCTGATCTACATGGCTCTCTCCATAGATATGGTTCGCAACGGTATTATAATATTCCTTGCCTTCCTCTATATCGTAACCAAAACCAACGCGGAAAGAATAGTCTTCCATCGCATCTCCGGTTTCTTTAAAATAGTCATCCATTAACGCAATCGTTTTGGCAACTGTCTTCTTACGGCTTCGTCCGATTCCTGAAGCTTCGATCTCACCATTTACTAAAGTAATCAGAGGCTTTAAGGAAAGGGCGCTGCTTGCGATTCCTGCAAGCTTTCCGATTCGTCCGCCATGTTTTAAATAATCTGTGTTACCGACTGTAAAGAAGATTCTATTCGTCTTTTTCATCTTCTCAAGAATATCTACACATTGTTCATAAGGAACTCCATTCTGACACATTCTTCCTGCTTCAATAACCATAAGACCCTGACTTACTGTTCCTGCTTCAGAATTAATCACCGCAATTTTGGCATCCGGATAATCCTCACAAACAATTTCTCTGGCATTACATGCACAGTTGTAAGAACCACTCAAAGATGGAGTAAAACAAATACAGACTACCGGTGTTCCTTCTTTCACATATTCCGTAAAAACGTCAATATAATTCTGTACAGATGGAAGAGAGGTCTTCGGATATACATCTGGATTCCCTACCATTCGCTCATATACTTCACGAATTCCGATTTCTTCAATCTCTTTATAATATGTCTCCTCATCAAATGATATATAAAAAGGTATAATACGTAAATTATACTGTTCAATGATCTCTTTTTCTAAATCACAACAGCCATCACTAATAATTTTATAATTCATCTCTTCCTCCAACACGTTTAGGTATATATTTACATCACAG
>ERZ507003.855-NODE-855-length-14691-cov-4.861096_pt1 | contig 14691 bp, 14 predicted proteins | sample MGYA00513166_ERZ507003 | MGnify/ENA metagenome assembly ERZ507003
GGTTTGCAGCAGGTATAATGGTTGCTGCTTCAATCTGGAGTCTTCTGATTCCGGCTATTAAACAATCTGAGAATATGGGAACTTTATCATTTGTTCCGGCAGTTGTTGGATTCTGGATTGGTATATTGTTTTTACTTGCGCTCGATCATTTGATTCCACATCTTCATGTTGGAAGTGATCAGGCAGAGGGACCTAAAAGCAGGCTTAGCCGAACTACAATGATGGTGTTGGCAGTTACACTACATAACATTCCTGAAGGTATGGCGGTTGGTGTAATGTATGCAGGATTTCTTGCTGAAAATGCACAGATTACAGCAACTAGTGCACTTGCTTTATCTCTTGGAATTGCTATTCAGAATTTTCCAGAAGGAGCGATTATATCAATGCCTCTTAGGGCAGAGGGCGAAAGTAAGGGAAAGGCATTTCTTGGAGGTGTTCTTTCAGGAGTTGTTGAACCGATTGGGGCTGTGCTTACGATTCTAGCTGCACAGCTGGTAATCCCGGCATTACCATATTTACTGAGCTTTGCAGCAGGAGCTATGTTATATGTCGTGGTCGAAGAATTGATCCCAGAAATGTCACAGGGACAGCACTCAAATATTGGTACGATTTTCTTTGCATTTGGGTTTAGTCTGATGATGATTCTGGATGTGGCACTTGGGTGAAATGTTGCGTTGTAAGAAAAACTATGGAAGAAAGCGACAGACAATTACGAAAATGAAAAAGGAATCCCTGTAAAAGAATTTCTGGATAGTCTTGATAATAATATGAGAGCCAAGTTTATTATGAAAATCAAACTGATTGAAGAAAAAGGAAATGAACTAATGGAACCATATAGTAAATCTTTAGAGGATGGAATTTTTGAACTTAGAGCTAAAGAATGGGATGATATTCAACCAGAAATTGATGTTATTCGTGCTATGATTGATGCAAGAATTGAACAGAATATGACACAAAAAGAACTTGCTAATCGTACAGGAATAAATCAGGCAGATATTAGTAAACTTGAAAACGGAACCAGAAATCCCAGCTTAAAACTTTTAAAGAAACTTGCCGTAGGATTAGATATGCAGTTAAAGATAGAATTTGTTCCAATGAAACAGCCATTATGAAAATAGTTCATACGAATAAGTGTGTGATTGAATAAATATAAATAGTATGATAAAAATTATGATCACAGTTTTTACATTTAAATAATGTAGGAGCTGTCTTTTCTTATATCAATAGGTATATCTCAAATATTCCATAAATAAAATCTTATGAAGATGTTCTAAAAATATAATTAGGAATGATTGATTTTATGGTTAGAAATAAGATTGAAAAATTGCTTATAAATACATCATTGGTCTTGTTGATTACATTTGTATTCTATAAGCTAATCGAACCTTATAAACCTAGAGGTATGTTGAATAGTCAGTTAACAATGTCAAGTTTTGTATTCGCTGTTATAGTTCTAGCATTTATAAAGATAGCAGAGAATAATAAGCCTGATAGGGAAAAAGTTCATGTTTTATAATACCAACGCTTTTAGTGTCTGAAGATATAGGCTGTTTATGCATAGACATAGAATTCTTGATGTTATGAAAGAAAATAATTATTATATAAGAATTTAGAAAGATAGCTTTTATGTATATAATGATGTAGAAGCTGTCTTTTTATTTTAACAGCTTTTATAAGATATTATCTTTGCGCAATAAATGAGCTGTATGTTACTTTAACTAAGGATGATAACATAGATATTACAACTGGAAATGGTGATGACCATGTTAGTAAGGAATAGGCAGCATCACCGGAGAAAGTGACAGCAGAGCGGGACGAGTTGCAGGTGAAATATCAGAAAATGAGAGAGTTTATACAGGAGTTCCGGTAACGGACACACAAGTTAAAAATGGAAAAACAGAAGCTATTCTTCGAGAATCACGAAATACAAGAAGAAATGTTGAAGTCGAACGTCGAAATTCAGCAGATGACAGCAGAACTGTACGAAATGCGGAAACTCAATCAGTCTTTACAGCAGAGCAACGACGATTTGAGAAAAAGAAACGGATTGATGAGCAGGAGCGAGCAAGAGCAGCTCGAAGAAGATATAAAAGATGTTCGGTATTAGAACTCTAAATTACAGATACAGGTAAATAAATTATCTGTTGAGGCAGTAGATGAAGCACAGAAGAAACAGAAAGAAGCAGAGAAACAATTACAGTCATTAAAGTATCAGGCGGAACAGAATAGAAAGATAGCTGAGAATGAAGTGAAAAAACTGAAAAAAGAATAAAAATGCAACCAGAGAAAACAAACGAGATAAAATTTTTCTGTGGAATCGGATATATAGTGGCACTTGTGCTTTCGGCTTGTTTTATTAAGATGTGCTTTTTGTGATTTTAAATGCGATATTTCAGAATTTAATTACGATTTTTGATGGATTAGATTGCCTGAAACGCATTTTTATGATATGATAAATACAATGTGAACAGATATTTCAAGCAAATAAGATTGAGGTGAAAAAATGGCAGTTAGTTACAAGAAATTGTGGAAATTGTTAATTGATAAAGAAATGATGAAGAAAGATTTGCGTGCAATGACAGGAGTTAGTACAACAACGATGTCTCGATTATCAAAAGATGAAAATGTAAGTACAGAGATTCTATCAAAGATATGTTCTGCTTTGAATTGTGATGTAGGAGATATCATGGAATTTGTTCCTGATAAAAAAGAGGAGCAGTAAGGAGGTATGGGAACATGGATCATTCTTATCCTTATATTGCGTCTTTGACCAGAGAGCCGTTCCTTTTCTACGAAATGCGTTCTACCGCAAAGCTAATGGTAGAAGGAAATTCCGATGATGAGATTGTAAAAGAAATTGTAGAGCAGAATCTTTTTCAGTATCCAACTGAAAAATCTATTAAACGCATGGCGAAAGCCTGTATAAAACGGCTTCATGCATTGGAAGATGATTCTCTGGTTTCTGCAATTGCGTCACAGCCAACGGATGTAGCAAAACAGATTTGTCTGTATGCATTGATGAAGCAGAGCCGACTGGTTTGGGAATTTATGCTGACAGTCATTGGTGAGAAGTACAGATTAAGGGACACGTCTTTTGGTAAGATAGATTTGAATACATTTTTTATGCGTTTACAGGAACAAAATGATATCGTAGCTTCATGGAGCGATAGTACGATAACAAAGTTAAAACAGATTATTGCCAGAGTGCTTGTCGAAACAGAATATCTTGATAATCTCAAGGCAGATCATTTGAATCCAGTATGGCTGCATCCTGTTTTGGAAAATGCCATCAGAAGCAATGGCGATATGGCAATACTGCCGGTGTTTAATTGCTTTGTGTAGGAGGTAACCAGATGAGTGAAATAAAAGAGCGCCTGGACAAAGTTCGGGCATTGATTCAGGAACCGGAGTTCCTGGAAGGCAAGGGACTGAGCAATGAAGTGAATATCAGAATCTTTTGTTATGAACCGGAGAATGAAATGGTTGTTCGCCATTTTGTAAATCAGCTGGAAACAGATCAGTCCTTAGATTGCCATTTGATCGTTTGTAATTTATATAAAATATTTCTTTCTATCTGCGATGATATGGACATCACAGATGCAATTCCCGATATGGAAGAAGCTGACGGAAGTGCTTATCTTCTGGAGCAGCTTAACTCCGCAATCGGCAATGGAGAGTTCATTGATAAAATCCAGTATGAGCCACACGAACCAGGTGATGTGCTGATGTTGACAGGTGTAGGCGAGGTGTTCCCATTTATGAGAATCCATACGTTACTGGAAGCCTTGCAACCGTATTTTTCGGATGTTCCGATTTTGGTTATGTATCCGGGTGAGTTTGATGGTCGTCATGTAAAACTGTTCAATCGGTTGACACCAAATGATTATTACCGGGCATTCAATGTCATAGATTAAGGGGGATAAAGTCATGATGATTCGAGATATGTTTGCGGATGACATTAACCGCAAAATCAATGGTGTAATTAAAGTAGATCAGGCTGATGATGATGTAATCGAGCAGGAGTTAAATGAATATGTCATTACCAGAGAATTGAAGAAACACTTTATTACGTTCTTCAATTATTACGGTGATGCTTTTGACCAGCCGACAGCCGATATGGGTGTTTGGATTTCCGGTTTCTTTGGAAGTGGTAAATCTCACTTCCTGAAAATGCTTTCCTACCTTCTGGAAAATAAAGAGGTAAAAGGCATTCGCAGTGTGGAGCGTTTCCGTAAAAAGTTTGAGGATGACCCGGCAACTTTTATGCTGATCGACCGTGCTACGAAGGGTCAGACGGAAACCATTCTTTTCAACATTGATATTGAAGGTTTCAGCAATAAAGACAAGACTGCTGTACTTCGTGTATTTGCAAAGATGTTCTACAACCATCTGGGATTTTACGGTGAGAACCTGAAAGTTGCCATGATGGAGCGTTATATTGACCAGCAGGGAAAAACTGAGGAGTTTCGCAGAGTTTTTGAAGAAAAGAAAGGCAAGCCTTGGCTTGAAATGCGCCGTGCTTTTGCTTTCAATGGCAAGTTCATCATCCCGACATTGATGGAAGTTCTGGATATGAGTGAGGACGATGCTAAGACGTGGTTCAATGATAAAACAGCAACAGAAATTTCTATCGCACAGCTCGCGGAAGATATGAAAGCCTATGTAGATACTAAACCGGCAAACTTCCGTCTGCTGTTTATGATTGACGAGGTTGGTCAGTATGTTGGTACAGATACCGATATGCTTTTGAACCTCCAGTCTCTGACAGAGAAAATCGGAAGTGAGTGTGAAGGCAAGATTTGGGTGATCTGCACTGGACAGGAAGCCATTGATGAAATCATTAAAGTTCGTGCGGATGAGTTCTCACGTATCCAGGCACGTTTCAAGACAAGACTGAGCTTATCTTCTTCCTCTGTGGATGAGGTTATCCAGAAACGTATTCTGAAAAAGAAAGCGGAAGCAGCCAAAGACCTTGAAGGAGTTTATGAACAGAATGATTCTGTTCTTCGTAATCTGTTCAGCTTCAGTAGCTCTATTCTGGATATTAAAGGTTATTCCGGTCCGAGGGAATTTACAGAGAACTTCCCCTTCGTGCCGTATCAGTTCATCATTATGCAGAAGGTATTTGCTGAAATCCGCAAGCACGGAAATTCGGGCAAGCACTTGTCCGGCGGTGAGCGTTCCATGCTGTCCGGCTTCCAGGAAGCAGCACAGAAAATTCAGGAGAAGGACGAGTATGCACTTATTCCGTTTTTCCGTTTTTATGATACCGTACATACTTTTCTGGATGGTTCTATCCGCCGGGTAATTGAGCGTTGCCAGAAAGCTGCCGACAACGGCGATGGCATCGAACAGCAGGATGTGGATGTACTTAAACTTCTGTATCTGATTCGATATATTGATGATATTCCTTCCAATTTGGATAATATCGTTATCCTTATGGCAGACGATATTCGTGTGGATAAGATTATCATGCGTGAAGCTGTCCGTGGATGCCTTGACCGTTTGATGAGCCAGAACTATATCGGTAGAACCGGCGACACCTATAATTTCCTGACTGATGAGGAACAGGACATTCAGCGTGAAATCCGAGATACCAATGTGGATACAGCTTCTATCGTGGAGCGTATCGCTCAGATGATTTATGGCGATATTTTCACAACCAAGAAGTTCCGTTATGGAAAATATGACTTTGCTTTCGACCAGATGGTGGATGGCATTACGGTTGGTTTGGCAACTGGCGGTATGCGTTTGCGTTTCTTGACCGTTGCAACGGATGCCATTGAGAAAACAGATTACCGTCTGATGGCAGAATCCAAAGGCAACGAAGCAATCGTGGTTTTGGCTGATACGCCTTATTATGAATCTTTGGAATCTGCCATGAAGATTCGCAAGTATGTAAAGCAGAGAAATGTAAGCCAGCTTCCTAAGAGTGTGCAGAAAATCATCAGCGACCAGCAGGACGAAGCTGGAAAATATGAGCTGAGTGCCATGGCTGAATTGCAAAATGCTATTGAAGGGGCGCAGTTCTATGTAGACGGTGAGCATCTGGAAATCAAAGCCGGAAATGCCAAGAGAAAGATTGACCAGTCTTTGGAATATCTGGTTGCTCATGTATATAGCAAGCTCGACCTGATTACAGATAATGTAGGTAGTGATGCAGATATTATTGCGATTCTGACAGGTGCGGTAACAGCACTTCCGGGTATGGAACCGAATCGTGATGCTGCTTCTGCCATGGAGGAATATCTGGAAATGCAGGATGCGAAAAAGCTGCCGACTTCCATGGCTGACGTTCAGAGTAAATATAGTGCGATTCCGTATGGTTGGAAAGAAATCGACATTGCTGCGGTTGCGGCACAGCTGATTTATTCTCAGAAAGTAACCATCAAGTATGTGGGTAATACTATTCAGCCGGATGACCCGAAACTGCCGGATATGCTCCGTAAAAAGAGTGAAATCGGTAAGACTTCCATCAGTAAGCGTAAAACCATTTCCGCTACGATGATGCGTGATGTAAAAGCGATGCTTCGTGAGTATTTCGACATCATGGATGTACCGGATGATGAAGATGGTCTGATTCGCTTTGTGACGGAGAAGTTTACCGAACAGCGTGATTATTATGCTTCTCTGGATGCTCGCTATGACGGACATAAATACCCGGATCATGCATTGGTGCAAGAAGCTATTTGTCTGATGGATGATGTACTTTCTCAGAAGAAAGACAATATTGCCCTGATTGAGCGTGTGCTGAAAAAAGAGGATGTTCTTTTTGATAACAAGGAAGCCATGAGCAATGGCATTGAAAACTTCTTCAAGACCCAGATAACAGTATTCGATCAGGCAGTGCAGTTTGAAAAATCCATGCATGATGACATTGACCGTATTGCAGAAAATGAAGAAGCACACAAGGCACTGAATACCATTCGTCTGATTACCATGGTTCAGATCGGAAGCAAGTTCAACTATAACCGGATTCCTGAATTGAATCCGCTGATGGATACAGTTCGTACCGCTCATGACAAGATGCTGGAAGAAAAACGTGCAGAGGTTCTGGAAACAGTTCGTCAATGTATGGAAGCAACGCATATTGCTGCAAATGGAGATCCTAAAGCATCCCATCTGATTGAAAAGTCTGACAGATATTTCAGCCAGTGCAAGGAGAAAATAGCAGAATTAAAGAGTCTTGCTCTGTTGGATGCAATGTTCCTGCCAATGTGCCAGTATAAGGATGATACGGTCAGCAATATTGAGTTTGTGCTGGCTCCACCTGCACCGATGCAGCCGACACAGCAAGGAAAAGAGCAAGCAACTGCAAAGAAAAAGGTTGTCCGAGCCTATAACCGTCAGGTTGTATTTCAGGCAAAGAGCTTACAGACGGATGCGGATATTGATGATTATGTAGAGAAGATTCGTTTTCAGCTGAAACAGTTGCTGAAGAATTGCGACGAGATCAAGCTGAATTAAGGAGACGAGTATGGATAAGAATGCGATTAAAAAATTTGCTGTTTGGGCAAGAACAGAGCTGATCGCCCGTGTTTCCCTGAAAGGTGTGGAGTACGGTATCATAGAGGACAACATTGAGGATGCCAATGCGGACAGTGTTGGCGGTAAAGTCCTCACTGCCGATGAAAAGAAACAGCGTCAGGCTCTGATTGCCGAGATTAACGATAAAGGATATAAGCAGGTCATGGAGGAAGTTGCCTACACTTGGTTTAACCGATTTTCTGCTTTGCGATTCATGGAAGTCAACGGCTATCTTCCTTCCCATGTGCGTGTATTCACGGACGAGGAAAACAACTTTAAGCCGCAGATTATAACCGAAGCCATTCATCTGGATTTGGATGGACTTAATATGGAAAAGGTCTATGAGCTGAAAGATGCTGAAAAGACCGAAGAACTGTATAAATATCTGATGATCGTGCAGTGTAACGCTCTGAATAAGATTCTGCCGGGAATGTTCCAGAAGATTGCGGACTACACTGAGCTTCTTCTGCCGGACAACCTGCTCCGTGAAGGCAGTGTCATTCAGCAGATGATCGAGTTGATACCGGAGGATGACTGGAAGGATGCTGTCCAGATTATCGGTTGGTTGTATCAATTTTATAACATTGAACCTAAGGCTGCGGCTCTTGCAAAAGATGAAAAACTTGTTAAGGAAGAAATTCCAGCAGCAACGGAACTTTTTACGCCAGATTGGGTTGTTCATTATATGGTTGAGAACAGTTTGGGACGTTTATGGGAGGACGGACATCCTGATTCTGAATTAAAATCCAAATGGAAATATTATTTGGAGGAGGCAGAACAGGAATTAGAAGTAAAGGAAAAAATCACTGAAATCCATAAAGAATATGCGCTATTGACACCAGAACAGTTGAAAGTTATAGATCCCTGCTCTGGTTCTGGTCATATTCTTGTTTATATGTTTGATGTATTGATGCAGATTTATGAAGCGTATGGTTATACTACCCATGAAGCAGTGATAAGTATTGTAGAAAATAACCTTCATGGTTTGGATATTGACGAACGTGCGGCACAGCTGGCTTATTTTGCAGTAATGATGAAAGCTCGTCAGTATGACCGCCGCTTTTTCAGTCGTGGCATTCAGCCCCATATATACGCCGTTGTAGAGAGCAATCATGTAGATAAATTTGCGGTGGACTATTTCTGTAATAATGATGCGAAACTCACAGAAGCTATGAATACCATTATCAGCGAACTGTATGATGCAAAGGAGTATGGGTCTATTCTGACTGTAGCACCACAAGACTGGTCAATTTTGAATGACCGTTTTGGGGAAATTACGGAAGATATAAACATATCTCGTGAAACAGCATTGAGAGAACTTCTTCCTTTAGTGCAGGTTGCAGAACTATTGGCACAAAAGTATGATATCGTTGTGACAAATCCGCCTTATTTGTCAATAAGTGGATTGAATGCAAATGTAAGTGGATTTATTAAAAAGACGTATCCAGATAGTAAAAATGATTTATATTCAGTGTTTATAGAGAGATGCCGTTCCTTTACAAAGAAACTAGGGCTTCAAGCGATGATAACTCAGCAGTCATGGATGTTTACAGCTTTATATGAACCATTACGAATAAAGTTGAAATCCGCAAGCATTGTTAATTTGATTCAACTTGGTGCTCATGCGTTTGATGAAATTGGAGGAGAGGTAGTTCAAACAGCTGCATTTGTTATTCGTAATATGCCAAGTGGTAAGTATAAAAGCGTGTATATGAATTTAACAAATGGAGCAAGCGAAAAAGAAAAAGAGAAAAGTTTCCTTTCGTATATCAATATGTACGCTACGGAATATTCCGACTTTGATGGAGTTCCTAATACCTCGATGGCATATTGGCTTTCACAGCAAGCACTTAGAGATTTCTCAGTTCAGAAAATAAGTCAAATTGCTACAACAAGAGAGGGTATGACAACTGCTGATAATGAAAGTTTTTTGAGAGAATGGTATGAGGTTTCCAAGGGAAAAATAGGAATAGGAATTAAAAGCGTTGAGGAAGCTCTTTCAAGTGGATACAAATGGTATCCGTATAATAAAGGTGGTTCTAATCGAAAGTGGTACGGAAATAATGAACTTGTAGTGAATTGGTATAATGATGGTATGGAAATCCGAAATCTGAAAGACAAAAAGACTGGAAGGATTCGTTCTCATAATTACAATTTGGAATATTCATTTAGAGAAAGTGGAACATGGACGGCAATCTGTTCTGGAAGCATAATGGTAAGATATTCTACACCAGGTGCATTATTTGACTCTAAAGGTGCAAGTGTCTTTGCAAATAGTACGGAAAGTCTGCTATACATTATTGGCTTATTGAATACAAAAGTAAGTAATGTTTACTTAAAAGTATTATCTCCTTCATTTGAATTTAAAGTTGGTCATGTAGCGAATGTTCCGATAATCATAGATAAGCAGGATGAGGTAATTCATATAGTAAACGTATGTATATCGTTATCGAAAAATGACTGGGATTCTTTTGAAACATCGTGGGATTTCCAGCATCATCCACTGCTTCGCGAAATTTCTACGATTGCTGAAGCCTTTGACCAGTGGCAGTCTGAATGCGATGATCGCTTCAATCAGCTGAAATCCAACGAGGAAGAACTGAACCGCATCTTCATTGACATTTACGGCTTGCAGGACGAGCTGATCCCGGATGTTGAGGATAAGGATGTCACCGTCCGCACGGCTGACCTTGGCAGAGATATTCGCTCTTTCATTTCCTATGCGGTTGGCTGTATGTTTGGTCGTTATTCTCTGGATGTGGATGGTCTTGTCTATGCAGGTGGCGAATGGGACAACAGCAAGTACGCTTCTTTTGCTGCTGATAAGGATAACATTATCCCGATTTGCGACGATGAATACTTCGAGGATGATATTGTTGGTTTGTTCGTGGAGTTCGTGAAAACAGTTTATGGCGCAGAAAAACTGGATGAAAACTTGAAATTCATCGCAGATGCGCTGGGCGGAAAAGGTCAGCCGAAAGATGTAATTCGAAATTATTTCCTGAATGATTTTTATAAAGATCATTGCAAGATTTATCAGAAACGCCCGATCTACTGGCTGTTTGACAGTGGCAAAAAGAATGGCTTCAAGGCGCTGATCTATATGCACCGTTATCATCCAGACACCATTGCCCGTATACGTACCGATTATGTGCATGAGCAGCAGGCTCGTTACCGTACTGCTATTGCTGATCTGGAACAGCGTATTGCCAACGCTTCCACCGGGGAGCGTGTGAAGCTGAATAAAAAACTGACCGTTTTGCAGGCACAGGATGCAGAAATCCGTACCTACGAGGAAAAGATTCATCATCTTGCCGACCAAATGATCTCTATTGACCTGGATGACGGCGTGAAGAAGAATTATGCAATTTTCCAGGATGTTTTGGCTAAAATAAAGTAAAGGGAGTGATTGCAATCGAACAAATGAAAAAGAAATCTGTTCTTTTGGGGAATGGAATAAATATTCAGTTTGGTGGAAAAGCTTATTCAAATAGATTTATTTTGTCAAGAATCGTATTTAATGCATTATGTGATAAGTACGATAGTTTATTTGAAGGTACATTATCAGGAAAAGAAATTGAAAATATTTTTCGGGGGCTTTTACCTACGGCTAATTCTGTTCTTGATGGAAAATATGATGAAATTAGTATGGAATGAAAATGAAGTAAAAGAAGCGATTTCAGAATTTAAGGAGCAAAATTCGAATCGCAGTAAATTTGAGCATTACTATGATATTCCGTTAGAAGACTGGTTTTTACTGCTTCGGCTAGCTTTCTTAGACAATCCTGACTTGGCAGACATGTGGATATCATCGAAGCAAGGTTTGGAATGGATGATTCTTGATGCTATCTATAATGAAGGACGGATTCAGGAAATTCATCAAAAGATGAAGAAACCAGTCAAACGCTATTTCAAATCTTTTGACTCTATATTTACATTGAATTATGATGATAATATAGAAAAACTTACTAATAAAACTGTTTATCATTTGCACGGAGATTATTCGGTTCTTGCTGATTCTGAAAATCCGGAAACTATTCAAGGATTCTTGAATAATCAGAAAGGACAAATTGTAATTAACTCTGAGTACCCACAATGCTATTGTAACGCATTGCTTAATTTTAGTGGCTGGCATAAGTATAATGTTGCACAGAAAAAGTTGAAGTCGATTCAGATGTTGGAGAAGCTAAAACAGGTGCATAAAAATGATATTGTGGAATTTCAAGCAACGAGATTGTGCATGGAAAGCAAGGTAACTGGAACGGCACAGGTCATAGATACATATATTGATCATCCAGAATTAAAAATTGCTACAGATTATCATTTTAGTGAGCTAGAAGAACTGTCTGGTGAATTGCATATTATAGGTCTTTCTCCGCAAAACGATAGTCACATATTTGCATGTATCGAAAAGAGTGCAGTGAATAAAATTATTTTCTACTCATATGGAGAACCGCCTAAAACATTGCCCTTGATAAAACCGTATGAATTTGCAGATATAAAAAAGCTTTGGAAATCTTTGGATGCAGATATGCCGAAATATAATTGTGGTAAAAAGTATCCAAATTCTGAGAAAGCAAAGAAATTTTTTGAGCTTTTTAATGTTTTATCTTTTGATCCTATTACAAAGGATGAGATAATAAAAGAAGCAAACTCAATTCCAGATTTTATAGCGAAACCGCTGTGCCAAGAAGCTATGAAATTAATAGAAAATCTGGAAACACCTAAAAATGAAGATGAACTTTATAAGCAGTTTAGGTATATCAGTAGAATTGCATTGAGAGAAGGAATTTATCCATCGGCTTTCTATCTATTACTAATAGATGAATTTTCGAAATTGAAGTAAAGGAGGGCTTGCGTATGATAGCGGATGAAAAAATCAAAAATTCCAGTGAGCTGGAGTTTGTTGTATTTTGCATTGAAAATGTAGCGGCAAAGCTGGGTGTGGATGCAGAGCGTGTCTATCAGGCATTTACTGAACAGAGTGATATTTTGCACGGTTACATCGTGCCGGAATATGAAGTGCTGCATACCCAGAGCCGGGAATATATCGTTGATGACCTCCTTGATGTGATGAAAGAAAGGGGTGTGGAAGTATGATTCTTTATCATGGTTTTTTTAGAGATTGCAAAGCCGGATTTGGTTCATTCCCGCTCCAATGTGGATTTCGGGCGTGGCTTTTATGTCACGCCGCTGTATGAACAGGCGGCGAAGTGGTGCGGCAAGTTCAAACGCCGTGGGAAAGATGGCATTATCTCTCGGTATGAATACGATGAAAGCCGGGAATCTGAACTGAAAACGCTGAAATTTGATTCTTATTCCGAAGAATGGCTTGATTTCATTCTGAACTGCCGCAGTGGAAAAGATTCGACAGATTACGACCTTGTTGTAGGTGGTGTTGCCAATGATAAAGTGTTCAATACCGTGGAGCTGTTCTTTGACGGACTGATTGATAAAACGGAAGCCATCAACCGCCTGCGTTATGAAAAGCCGAACCTGCAAATATGTTTCCGCACAGAGAAATCACTGTCTCTGTTGCATTTTGAAGGGAGTGAAACACTATGACAGCAAATCCGATTTTGCTTCAGAAAAAATATAGCCGTGTTATCGAATGTTTTGCTAAACAGCAGGGACTTTCACTGGATGCAGCATTGGATTTCTTTTATCATTCCCAGGTCTATCAGCTGATCTGTGATGGTGTTTCTGATATGCACTGCATGAGCGATGCGTATTTGGCAGAGGAATTGAAACAGGAATATGAGGAGAAAGTGCCTGAAAAAGCGGTAGTAAAGGAGAGAATAAAGTGAGACATAATATTTTTGATTCAATACCATCCGATATAGTTTCCGGAAAAGATAATGTATTTGCAAATTTTTTGCAAACGGCTGGACTTTATGAGTCCATGAAAATAGATGAAGATAATATTGAAGAGTTAATTCTTTTACTTGATGGAAAAGTTCGAATAAGTGCTTATTGCAAAGAATGTAAAGAAGAGCGTGTTTTTACAATGAAGCCTTATATATATTTTCAAGATAATGATAATGAATGCTATTCAAAAAAACTTTCAGAGGAAGTTTGGAGAATTCAGCAGTTGCGTATTCTTGAAAATACACCACAGGTTGGAGGGTACGTAAAGGAACAAAATACGGTATGGAAGTGGAAAGAATCGCAAACTGAAGAAGTGTCAAGAATTTTGGTATTTCAATTTGTTTGCAGCATGAATGAGGAACATCATCTTGATTATATTGTCCTGACAACAGATAATTCTATGATGAAAATTGGGCAGTATCCATCTGTTGCAGATATGACGTTTCCGGAATTGGATGCTTATAAACATGTGATTTCTAAGGAGGACCGTAAGGAACTTGGAACTGCAATAGGACTTTTTGCAAGTGGTGTTGGTGCTGGATCATATGTTTATCTGAGACGAATTCTTGAAAGACTTGTTTATCAAGCAAAAGAAACTGCGGCTGATGCGATTGATAACGAGATGTTTGAACGGGCGAGAGTAGCTGAAAAAATTAAGATGTTGGAAGGATATCTTCCAGATATACTGGTCAAAAATGCAACTATTTACGGAATCTTGAGCAAAGGTATTCATGAGTTAAGCGAAGAAGAATGCCGAAAGTATTTTCCTGTTGTGAAAGGATGCATTTATCAGATACTCGGTATGTGGGAAAGTGAGAGAAGAAAAAAGGCTGATGAAGATGCTTTAAGCAAAGCACTGAGCTCAATTTCTTCATCAATCAAGTAAAAATATGGCAGTAAAGGCTGCCGGATTGCGGGAGCCGGAGTTTATTGGTGGTGAAGTTGATTTGCGTATTAATATTTATCGAGGTCAGGTTGCTACCAATAACGCCATAATTAACGCCAATGGCACTAAAAATGGTGCTAATGGCATTAATTGTGGCGCCAATGATGGAACTAATGGCGCTGAATGTAGTTAAGTATTATAACGAGTATGAACTGAAAAAGGCATCAAAAGAGAAAAGAGAGCCGGTTCTTATTCATCAATTCTCTTCTTATGTTATGAGGCATACTGGATGCACTAATATGGCAAGGTCGGGCGTGAATATTAAAGCAGCACAATATATTATGGGACATGCCAAAAGTGATATTACTTTAGATGTATATAATCACCTAAATAATAGGTATGACGCGAAG
>ERZ507003.859-NODE-859-length-14654-cov-3.525310_pt1 | contig 14654 bp, 10 predicted proteins | sample MGYA00513166_ERZ507003 | MGnify/ENA metagenome assembly ERZ507003
GGAGTTCAGACGTGTGCTCTTCCGATCTTACCAGCCCGAATGTGAGACAATAGCTCGTCCAGATACTCAATGGCGAACGTCATCTTCTCTTCCCCTGCTTTGATCAATTGTTTCGTATCTATCATAAATATACGTTTTTTGTTTGCGAATCTTTTAATTAACAAAAGTAATAAAGATTTCCAACTTCGCAAACATATAATTAAAATACTCCCTAACAAAAGATTTATAGTACCGTATAAAAGCTTATCACCTTCACTGTTTACTTAACTTAGACGTAAAGAATAGTAAGTAGGCTACACCCACGCACAACACCAGCACCGCCCCTACTTGAGAAGCCAACATATCGGATGCCACGCCCATAAAGATCGGGAAGATCGTGCCGCCAAACAGTCCCATAATCATCAAACCGGACACCTCATTCTGCTTATTCGGCATAGAAAGCAGGGCTTGGGCGAAAATAATGGAGAAGACGTTCGAGTTTCCAAAGCCGATCAAGGCGATACAAGCATAGATGATCTCTTTCGAATGGAAGAACAGCAGACCGATCATCGCCAATAACATCAAGAAAACACTAAAGGCAAAGAATCCTTTCGGAGAGACTTTTCGCAAGATAAAAGCCCCGGAGAAGCATCCCGCCGTACGGAAGATGAAATACAGGCTCGTGGCGAAGCCTGCGTCGGCCAATGTCATGCCTAGACGTTCCATCAAGATCTTCGGGGCGGTCGTATTCGTCCCTACATCGATCCCCACATGGCACATGATACCGATAAAGCAAAGCAGGATAAAAGGCTTGCCCAGCAAAGCCAGACATTCGCCAAAGGTGGAGGGCCGCCCCTCCTCTTTGGTCTCATGGATAGTGGTAGCTCCCAATAGCAGGATAGCGATCACGGCGATCACCATATAGACCGGAAACAAGACACGCCAACCGAGTCCCATCGACGGTATCGCTTGGGTAGCCCCCCACATAGCGATATAAGGCGCCAAGAAGGAGGCGATCGCCTTCACGAACTGACCGAATGTCAAAGAACTAGCTAGTTTATCCCCGCTTACGATATTCGATAATAACGGGTTCAAGGAAGTCTGCATCAAAGCGTTGCCGATACCCAACAGGGAGAAGGATATCAACATGACCATATACGCGTCGTCGAAGATCGGGATCATTAGCGAAAGGAAGGTCACAATCAAGCTCAATAGCACGGTCTTTTTCCGCCCGATACGGTTCATCAACATTCCCGTCGGGACGGAGAAGATCAAGAACCAGAAGAACACGAGCGACGGGAAGATATTCGCCTCCGAATCACTCAAGCCTAAATCCGCTTTCAGGTAATTAGAGGCGATTCCCACTAAGTCCACGAATCCCATGGCGAAGAACGCCAACATCACGGGAATCAATTTCAAGGATGAAGTCTTCTCGCTCATGGCTTATAAATCTTTAGGGTAAGCAGGCCATGCGCCACTCTGCGTACAAACATAAGCGGCTACTGTTACCGCTTTCTCATGTGCCTCACGTAAAGGTTTTCCGGTTAAGATCGATGAAATAAACGCCCCGGAGAAAGAATCGCCGGCGCCTACCGTATCTACCACCTGTACCTTCGGGGTAGGAATCGTAGAGACCTCCTCCTCGGAAAAGATCGTACTATACTCCGCCCCGGCCGTAAGTACCAAATAGCGCAAACCATATTTCTTCATGAACCAGCGACACATATCCTCTATCGTGCCTTCCAGACCAAACATCGGGCGAAGCATTTCCAATTCCTCATCATTGATCTTGAATACGTTCGCCAATTCGAGCAACGATTCGATCAGCTCCTTCGAATAGAAATGCTGACGGATATTGATATCGAAAAAGCGCAAGGCATGACTAGGCATATAAGAAAGCAAGGTACGAAGCGTCTCACGAGATTCCGCGGCACGTTGCGCCAATGTTCCGAAGCATACGGCGTCCGCACGTTTCATCAGGTCGATAGACGCTTGGGTAAGAGGGATATGATCCCATGCCACACCTTCGATGATCGTATAGGAAGGGATGCCGTTCTTTAGCTCTACCATCACGCTTCCGGTCGGATATTCCACCGTACTGATATAATTACTATCGATACCGTTCTTATCCAATTCCTGAATAATCTCGGTTCCGAACACGTCGTTGCCCACGGCACTGATCGCGTAACCTTCCGCTCCTAATTGGGTAGCGTGATACACAAAATTAATCGGCGCTCCACCGGCTTTCTTCACTTCCGGGAAAACATCCCACAATAATTCACCAATGCCTACTACTACAGGTTTACTCTTTTCCATGATATATTTTGTTTTTAATTATTTGAAGGGATAAATGGTTAATGACGTAACCGTAAACGCTCCTCCCTTCGCATTGAAACTAATGCGATTATACGGCTCTTCCGGGAAGACTAGGTTGGTCATGACAAACTCTCCATTCCCGTCGAAGGCCTCTATGCTACAATTGTCTACCAACAAACGTAAGGTATATTCCTTAGCGGCGGAGATCGGGGCCGAGGTAGCCGTGGCGAATGTCTTGCTAAAATCCGTAGCCCCGCTGTTACGGCGATCCATCGTGAACGTATTATCCAGAAGATTATAATGCATCTCCACTTCCTCACCTTTCGAGTTAAACAATTGGAAACTCATGATATCGGCTCCGTTATTCTTAAACTTGAACTCGATCTCATAGGTTCCCATATGATCGGAAAGTATCGGATTGACCTCATGGGAACGGTCTACCTTGAAGGAACCTTTCTTCTGGGCTTTCCCTCTCAACTTCAACACCTCGGGAGACGGGGTGCTGCTCAAGTACGTCTGCCCGTTTTTCGTATAAAGAACCAAGTCGCGAGGAACCGAGTTCGCGCTCCGGTATTGCGAGGTCGGCACGTTATTCGCGTACTCCCAATTGCTCATCCAAGCCAAGGCGATCTTCCGGTCCTCCGGAGCGTTACTCCAAGTTACCGTAGCGTAATGATCCTTGCCGTAATCCATCCATTTGGTCAAGGTCGGAGATTCATTCACGAACTGTTTCCCATCGAACGTACCTACGAAATATTGGGTAGCGGAGCCGCCAAACGGACCGCCGGGATTGATATTACAGATCAAGACCCACTTCTTCAATTCCGTACCCTTCACCGGAAGCTCGATCAAGTCCGGGCATTCCCAAACGCCCGCATGCGCTCCTTGTCCTTCCCCGAAACTGCTCTCATACGTCCAGTCCTTCAAATTGGGAGAAGAATAGAGTTGCATCTCCTGCCCTACGGCGAGTACCATGATCCATTTATTGGATTCCTTATGCCAGAAAACTTTCGGGTCACGGAAATCACGTTGCGTAGAAGTAAGGATCGGATTCCGGTCATATTTCTTGAACGTCCGGCCGTTGTCCAAGCTATAGGCCATACTCTGCACTTGCCGGTCGCTGGCCGAGGTATAGAAAGCCACGATAGCGCCAGCGCCAAAACCGGCGGTATTATCCTTATCCACCACACAGCTACCGCTGAAGATCGTACCCAAGGCATCCGGAGCGATCGCCACCGGTTGATGCTCCCAATGAATCAAGTCCTTGCTGATCGCATGCCCCCAGTGCATATTCCCCCACATCGAGCCATACGGATTGTCTTGATAGAACAAATGATACTCACCATCCTTGTATACCATGCCGTTCGGATCATTCATCCATCCCCAAGCCGGCGAGAAATGATAGGCCGGACGGAATTTCTCCCGGTTAGACGAATCAAACTGATCGGATAGCTTCATCTCTTTCCAGCAAAGAGCCGATTCCGGGGCAAGCTGGAAGTTGAAGGAGATATGCTTATCCGCATACCCCGAGAGATCTACCGGAACGAAATAATCCACCTTATTCACCGCCAAACGAACATTGAAAGTCCGTACCACGTCATTATCGACAATCATATATAACTTGGATTCCGGCGAGGACTCCTCGACCGGAAGCAACAAATACTTGGCTTGCGCATCCACACGGACAATGCTTTGTCCTTCGCCCAGATGCTTTATATCTATAGTACGTTCTGTCGCATATCCGGCCAACGGATCGACAGCACTTAATAAAACGACACCGACAGCCATACATAAACTCTTAAGAAGTCTCTTTGTTTGTTGTTTCATAAACGAACGGATTAAAGGATAATACAGTTTGATTCTCCGCCAAAATTAATAGGATTCTTCCGGATAGAAAAGCACTTATCCCCTAAAGATGGGGAGATATGACATTTGTGATAAAGATCGTACAAATGTTATTGATACTCGGTAGGCGTAACCCCGTAGACCGCCTTGAAACATTTAGAGAAGTAAGCGGGCGAGGAGAAACCGGTTCGGTAAGCGACCTCACTCACCGTATACGCGTTCTGCCTCAACAACTGGGTCGCCTTATTCAAGCGATAGGTACGCAAGAACTCGACGGGTGCGGTTCCGGTCAGCTCCTTGATCTTCCGGTGAAGGTGCCCCCGGGATAATCCCAAGGTCTCGCTTAGTTTCTCCACATTATATTCGGGGTCCGCATAAACCGCCTCGATCTGTTCCGCGAACTTACGCAAGAAGGTATCATCGATACTCTCCACCTTTTCCGGCTCGGACAGAAGGAGCTTATTATCCCGCAGCTTCTCCAACAAACGTTCCCGTAACTTCTGGCGTTCTTGCAATAGGTGGATAATCTTGATCTTCACGTAATCCGTATGGAAAGGCTTCTGTATATAATCGTCCGCCCCGCCGGTTATTCCGAAAATCCGTTGACGCTCATCGGTCAAGGCGGTCAATAAGATCACCGAGATATGGCTAAAGGGAAGTTGCGACTTGATCGTCCGGCAAAGTTCGAAACCATTCATCTCCGGCATCATCACATCGCTTACTACCAATGATATCTCCTCCTCTTCCAATACCCGCAAGGCATCTTTCCCGTTCGCGACCGTCCGGATCTTGAAATGAAGGCTAAGCTCACGTTCCAAAAAGCCGCGGACCTCATCGTCATCCTCGGTGATCAGTATCGTATAAGGATAGGTCTTGGAAAGCATCTCCTTGGTTTCCGAGTCGTCCAACCGGGAGGCTTCGTAGGCTTGATGGGATACGGGCGTTTCCATCAGGTCGCTATCCTCGAAATGCGCCTTTCCTTTCCGTAGGCAGACCGTAAAGGTAGTCCTTTGTCCCGGCTCGCTCTCCACACGGGTCTCCCCTCCGTGCATATCTATATACTCCTTTACCAAATGTAATCCGATCCCGGTTCCCATCGACCGATCCTCCGTATAGAAACGGTCAAACAGATGCGGAAGGTTAGCGGGACGGATGCCACTTCCCGTATCGATAACCCGTATAAAGACCCGGCCTCCCTCTTCCGTCAGCTCTATCCGCACGCTACCTCCCTCCGGCGTAAACTTAAAAGCGTTCGAGAGAAGATTGAAAAATACCTTCTCCAATAAGTCCGGATCGATCCATAGCGTACATTGTTTTATCGAAGAAGTGAACGTATAGGAGATCGCACGTACCGAGGCCATACTGTCAAAATAAGATTTGATCTCGCCAACGAAAGGAACCAAATCGATTTCCCGTACCGCTAGTTTCTCTTGCTTGCCTTCCACCTTCCGGAAATCCAATATTTGGTTGATCACACGCAACAAACGGTTGGCGTTCTTCTGGATCAGTCCTAGATCCGAGGCGTAAGGAGATTCCCGCAACGAGACAATCAAGCGATCCAAAGGGGCGAGAATCAAGGTCAAGGGCGTACGTACCTCGTGGGAGACATTCGTAAAGAATTGGAGTTTCTGCGCCGTCACCTCTTTCATCTCCGCGTTCAAGGAGATTAGCTTACGATTCGCCTGCCTCATCTTCCGGTTTATGTAAAAGGCGTAAATGGAAAGGGCGATAAAACCGATCATCAATAAGGAGATCACCCCTAAAGAGTTTCGCAGGAAATAAAACCGGTCGGACAAACCGTCGATGCGGGAACGCTGCGCCTCGATACGTTGCTTATATTTCTGGAGTTGGTCCGCTTGCAACAATAAGGTGCGGGCAGACTGATGATCTACCGGAGCCGTACGAAGAGGGATAAACTTATCCACCGGCTCCCCTTGAATGATACGCATAGCCGTGCGAATCACTTGCTCCCCTCCTGTCGGATAGAGGAAAGAGGCGTTGATCCGTCCATCTTCCACGGCTTCCAGACCGGCACCCGCCACAGCATCCACGCCGATAATCCGCAAATCCCGTCCTCGGATGGAATCCCATGCCATAAAGTATTCCCGGGCGGCTATGGCCATCATGTCGTTATGGGCGTAAACGAAATCTATCTGCTCGGGATGCTCTAACTTCCGAAGCTCCATCCGGGCGGTATCGACCAGCCATTGTCCTTCTATCTTACGGAAAGAAAGATCCTCCCTTTCTCGCAAGGCATCGACAAAACCTTTATGTCGCTCTTGCGCCGGGGAGGTTTGCGTGAGTCCCCATATCTCTAAGATAATAGCGTTCGGGGGAAGATAATGGGCGGCGTAATTGCCTGCCGCTAGTCCGATCTCATAATTGTTCGCCCCGACAAAAGAGGTGTATTGATCGGTATTTACCTTGCGATCTGTAATGATCGTCGGGATTCCGGCACGGTACGCTTCCTCGGCAACTGCCGTGATCGGCTCGGATTGATAGGGGGAGATGATCAAGACATCCACCTTTTGGCGGATCAAGTCTCGTATTTGTTGTATTTGTGTCTCGTTATTGTTTTGCGCGTCCTTTATAATAATTTCCACATCATCATAGTTAGAGGCTTCGATACGCATATCGTTAATCATAGCTTCCCGCCAAGCATCGTCCAACATACATTGGGAGAGGCCGATAACGTGCCTCTTCTGTTTCCCCGAGCTCGTGCAACCACACAATACGATCAAGGTTAACCATACTAGTAAAAAGGGATGCTTCATATACAAGAATAAAGGTCTAACGTATTTGCCACAGGGCTGGCACAACCTTGCCATGCCTGTGGCACGACAGTGCCATACGGATGGCATAGCTGTGCCATAACCTGTGGCACAACTATGCCATCAGCATGGCACTGCCGTGTCATCGGTTAATGGCACTAATTATGCACCAGTGTCCCGATATTCTCTCCGCTCATCACTTTCTTCAAGTTGCCGTTGGTATCCATATCGAATACGATGATCGGGAGGTTGTTCTCTTTACACATCGTGGTAGCGGTCAAGTCCATTACCTTCAGGCCCCGGGTATAGATCTCATCATACGTAATATCGGAGAACTTGGTAGCCGTAGGATCTTTCTCCGGATCAGCGGTGTAAATACCGTCCACACGGGTACCTTTCAGCATGACATCCGCCTCGATCTCGATGCCTCTCAAAGAAGATCCGGTATCCGTAGTAAAGAACGGATTACCCGTACCGCCAGACATGATTACCACGTTGCCTTGTTCCAGCAACTCGATCGCACGCCATTTATTATAGAACTCGCCGATCGGTTCCATACGGATAGCCGTCAGTACCTTCGCCTTCACGCCTTGAGCGACCAAAGCGGAGCTAAGCGCCAAGCTATTGATCACCGTTGCCAGCATACCCATCTGGTCTCCTTTTACCCGATCGAAACCTTTGGAAGCGCCGCTCAACCCGCGGAAAATATTACCGCCACCGATCACGATACCGATCTGTACACCCATCTCGGCGATCTCCTTGATCTGTGCCGCATATTCATTCAAGCGAACCTCATCGATCCCATATTGTTTACCACCCATCAGCGACTCACCGCTTAATTTTAATAAGATACGTTTGTATTGAGCCATGTTTTGTATATATTTAATATGTAATTCCGCAAAAGTAACGAATAATCCGATATTCGCATAAAAAAGATCGCCCCAACCGGTGTCGGGGCGATCTAAACACTAATCCCGTGTTTTGTAAGCTGCGAGGATTAGCTAAAATTATATGAAACGTTACTGGTTACTTTTTATCTAAGATCTCCAAGGTATCGGCAGCGATCATGAATTCCTCATCCGTAGGAACGACGATGATAGTCACCTTACTGTCCGGAGTGCTGATTACCATCTCCTCGCCACGCATGCCCTCGTTCTTCTCAACATCGATCTTCATGCCCATGTATTCCATGTTCTCGCAAACCGCACGACGGGTCGCCCATTGGTTCTCACCGACACCACCGGTCCAAACCAAGATATCGCAACCACCCATAGCGGCGGCATAAGCGCCGATATATTTCTTGATGCGGTAGTTATATACGTTCAAGGTCATGATCGCACGCGGATTTCCGGCAGCTACGGCAGCCTCGATCTCACGCATATCGGAAGAGATACCGGAAAGACCGGCAACACCACTTCTCTTATTGATCAAGTCGGAAAGGCCGGCACCATCCATGCCTTCCTTATCCATGATGAAAGACAAAGCACCCGCATCCACGTCGCCGCAACGAGTACCCATCAACAGACCCTCAACCGGAGTCAAGCCCATGGAAGTATCCACGCTCTTACCATTCTTGATGGCGGTAATAGAACCACCGTTACCTACGTGAGCCGTGATAATCTTCTGATCCTCATAAGGAACACCTAAGATCTCACAAGCACGACGGGATACATATCGATGACTGGTTCCGTGGAAGCCATAACGACGTACGCCATATTTCTTGTACATCTCGTAAGGCAAACCGTACATATACGCATAATCCGGCATGGTCTGGTGGAAAGCCGTATCAAACACCGCTACTTGAGGAATACCCGGGATCAAAGCCTCCATCGCCCGAACACCCTTCAAGTTAGCCGGGTTATGAAGCGGAGCCAGATCAGAGCACTCGATTACCTTATTGATTACATCCTGATTGATCAATACGCTAGAAGCGAACTCCTCGCCACCATGTACCAAACGATGACCAACAGCGTCGATCTCCTTATAGTCCTTGATACAACCATAAGTTGCGTCGGTCAATACGCTCAAGATAAACTCGATGCCTTGTTGATGGCCGGGAATCTCTCTCTCGATAACCACCTTCTTGCCCTCCTTATCCGTCAATTTCAGGAACGCGCCCGGCAAACCGATTTTCTCGATACCACCTTGAGCCATAACCTCACCGGAGGTCATATCGAATAACTTATATTTGATAGAACTACTACCGCAGTTCAATACTAGAATCTTCATATTATTAAGTCGTTAGGATTATCTATTATTTTGCGGATCTCAAACCGATGGATTGATTACAAGCGATCGCTACCATCTTATAAATATCGTCTACGGAACAACCGCGAGACAAGTCGTTCACCGGAGCGGCCATACCTTGAAGGATAGGACCGACAGCCTCAGCGCCACCCAAACGTTGAACCAGCTTATAAGCGATATTACCCACCTCCAAAGTCGGGAATACCAAAACATTCGCTTTACCGGCGATCTCGCTACCCGGAGCTTTCTTGCTACCTACAGCCTCAACCAAAGCCGCGTCGGCCTGCAACTCTCCGTCGATCTTCAAGTCCGGAGCCATCTCCTTAGCCAAGCGAGTAGCCTCCACTACCTTGTCTACCATCTCGTGAGAAGCGCTACCCTTCGTAGAGAAGCTCAACATAGCCACACGAGGCTCAACGCCTACGATATTACGAGCCGTAGCGGCGGTAGCGACAGCGATGCTAGCCAACTCTTCCGCGTTCGGATTCGGCATAACCGCACAATCGGCAAATACCAAAATACCATCATCCCCATATTGAGGAGTCTTCGTGAACATAAGGAACGCACCGGAAACACACTTCATGCCCGGAGCCGTCTTGATAATTTGCAAAGCAGGACGCAATACATTACCCGTCGTATTCTCAGCGCCGGCGATCTCACCGTCAGCGTCACCCGACTTAATCATCAGGCAAGCCAAGAACAAAGGATCTTCAACTAAAACCGCAGCCTTCTCGGGAGTCATACCCTTCTTTTGGCGAAGTTGGAAAAGCAAGTCTGCATACGCGGCTTTCTTCTCGTGATTTTTCGGATCGACAAGAGTTGCCTCACCGATGTGGTTCAGTCCGAAACCTGCCGCCAACTCCTTGATCTCAGCGGGGTTTCCAATTAAGATAATGTCTGCTACACCGTCGGCCAGTAATCGGTCGGCAGCTTTAAGAGTTCTTTCCTCGGTACCTTCGGGAAGAACAATACGCTGCTTGTCAGCTTTAGCGCGCGCAATAATGTCTTGCATTAAATCCATAGCGGAAGATATTTTATATTATTTAATAATTGTACTCGTAATCCGGCTACAAAATTAGGCATAATGCAATATAGAGTTTACAAAATAGGCAAAAGAATTACAGATAGAGATACCAGTTTCAGATCTTTTAACAGTAATTCGTCACTTCCCGCTCCCCGGAGAGTATTTGTTGCAGTTCTTCCGCTGTCACATTCACACTTAACTTACCTTTATGGGCCACGGAGATCTTTCCTCTCTCCTCCGAGACAATAATAACCAGCGCATCTGTCTCCAATGACATCCCCAACCCGGAACGATGGCGCAATCCCATATCCTTGGGAAGGGTAGCGTTCTGGGCGACCGGCAAGATACAACCGGCCGCCTTGATCCGGTTATCGGCTATGATCATGGCACCATCATGCAACGGGCTGTTCTTAAAGAAGATGTTCTCGATCAAGCGGGCATTTACATCGGCGTTGAACATTTCGCCCGTATGCTCATAGATCGTCAAGTCCATATCTTGCTGGATCACGATCAAGGCACCCGTCTTTTTCCGGGCCATATTCATACAAGCCAAGACAACAGGGGCGACAAACTTCCCTTCTTTCTCCGGATCGCCTCCTCGCTTGGAAAAAAGTTTCCCTAGGAATTTCCAGCCCCGATGCGAACCTAACGCCAACAGGAAACGGCGGATCTCGTCTTGGAAGAGGATTACCAAAACCACGAAACCTACGCTAATAAACTTATCCAAGATGGCCCCCATCAACCGCATCTCCAATACCTGCGAGATCAAGATCCATACGACGATGAATGATACGACTCCACTGAATATAGCCAATGTGCCTGAGCTTTTCATCAATTTATAGGTCTGGTACAGGAAGAAAGCCACCAGCAATACGTCAATCAAGTCTTTTATACCGAAATGCATCCACATAGTTAATTGAGAATTGAAAGTTGAAAATTGAAAATTATTTGTTGGTCATTTGACCTATGACGCGAATGGCTTCCACTGCTTCCCGCACGTCATGTACACGAAGGATATTAGCGCCGTTCAAGAGAGCGTACGTATTCAATACAGTCGTTCCGTTCAGGCTATCCGCAGGGGTTACACCCAGTAATTTATAAATCATGCTTTTACGGGAGACTCCAACTAATAAAGGCAACTCAAAAATAGAGAACTCCTTTAAATGGCTCATCAATTGGTAATTCTGCTCCAACGTCTTACTAAAACCAAAGCCGGGATCGAGAATGATATCATTCACCCCTAAAAGCCGAAGCTGGCGTACCTTCCGGGAAAAGTACAGCATGATCTCCTCCATCATATCCGGGTAATCAGTATGCCTCTGCATAGTTTGAGGGGTTCCACGCATATGCATCATGATATAAGGCACCTTCAAATCCGCTACCGTTTGGAACATATCCGCATCCAACTCACCGCCGGAGATATCGTTAATGATAGCTGCTCCATATTCCTCTACGCAACGACGCGCAATCCCCGCACGAAACGTATCTACGGACACCGGGATATCCGGGTAATGCTTATTTAATATATGTAAGGCAAACTCCAAACGGCGCATCTCTTCCTCCGGCGTAACCTCAGCGGCATCCTGACGGGCTGAATAACCACCGATATCTATCCAATCTCCTCCCTCCGATAAGATTTCCCGGATACGGTCCTCGATAGCGGTCTCGGTCTGTTTGCGGCTGCCCGCATAAAAAGAATCAGGGGTAATATTCAAGATTCCCATCACCAACGGCGTCGCTAAAGAAGTGAGTGTCCCTCTAATATTGAGCGTTTTATCTAACATGATCTTTCCTTATTTCCAGCAAAGATACAGGTTTCTCTCTTAAAATCTCCTTCTAGATTCTTCATTCTTTATTTAATTGCTACATTTGCCCCGAATTAGACAGGAATAAATATTTAACGCGATACAGTCATGAGTATTATCGACCTCTATGATTTATTTATACATAACCCTCAAATAACGACAGATAGCCGGAACTGTCCGAAGGGTTCTATCTTTTTCGCCTTAAAAGGCGATAAATTCGATGGAAATCAATATGCCGGGAAAGCCTTGGCATCCGGCTGTGTCTATGCCGTCATAGACAATCCCGATTATTATATAGGCGAACGCACGATCCTTGTTGATAACGTGCTGAAGACCTTGCAACAATTAGCGCACCATCACCGCAAGGTACTGGGGTTGCCGATCATCGGAATTACCGGAACGAATGGCAAGACCACGACCAAAGAGTTATTGGCTGCCGTACTCTCAACGAAATTCAATTTGCTATATACCGAAGGAAATTTCAATAATCATATTGGCGTTCCCTTGACCTTGCTCCGATTGACTCATGACCATGAGATGGCGGTTATCGAGATGGGCGCCAGCCATCCGGGAGACATCAAGGAATTAGTGGATATCGTCCATCCTAACTATGGCATCATCACGAACGTAGGCCGTGCCCATCTGGAAGGCTTCGGTTCTTTCGAGGGTGTGATCCGGACAAAAGGGGAGTTATATGATTATATCCGTCGCTCCAAAGGCAAGATATTTATCAAGAAAGAGAACGAGTACCTTCAGTCTATCGCCAAAGGCATCGAACAAATCACATATGGAAACGGGGATGATGCTTTCGCGTCCGGACAGGTAGTCAGTTGCGATCCTTTCTTAGTGTTCAATTGGAAGCAACAAGGAAAGTTGCATACCGTCGAAACACATATGATCGGTAGTTATAACCTAGATAATGTATTGGCCGCCGTCGCCGTAGGCCGCTTCTTCAAGATCCCGGCAGAGCGTATCAGCCGTGCTATCGCCGCTTACGAGCCTACCAATAACCGTTCTCAGTTCAAGAAAACCGATAATAACGAATTGATTATCGATGCTTACAACGCGAATCCGAGTAGCATGAAAGTAGCTCTGGACAATTTCATCACCATGCCCGTACAGCCTAAAGCCATCATCCTTGGAGATATGCGCGAGCTTGGACCAACTAGCAACGAATTACACGCGGAGGTTGTCGAACAGATCAAGAAAGGCCAGTTCGACAAGGTGTTCCTCTGCGGCGAGCATTTCTCCAAGGTAGGCAAAGAGTTCTCCCCCTTCGCTACCACAGAGGCTATGACGGAGGAGCTTCGGAGGCAGCCGTTAAAGGGCTATCATATCTTGATCAAAGGCTCTCATAGCATGGGGCTGGAGAAACTAGTGGATATCCTATAAGCTATCATCGAACAAGACAGTTTTCAACTTTTGATACAAGAAGGAGAGAACCAATAAGATAACTCCCAAGATTATAAAGACGACCACTTTCCCGATCGTAGGCAAGAGCCACAGATCTACCAACACCAACTTTAGCAATACGATCGAGAAAGTGGCCAAACTAATCATCCGGACAACCTTCAGGTGCAATCGCATTCCCACCGCCATTTGCATAAAGCCGGCAAGACTCAACGAGATAGAGAAGCCTGCGCTTAATTCATCCGGCAAGCCCAACTGATTCAACAAATTATTCGTTCCCACGGCCAGTAATATCGTAGACAGCAAACAAATATATAAGGTCATCCCATGCGTACGCTTTTCTCTTGCGTCAAATGACTTATAATAGTACCGCCCCAAGACAAAAATATGCCCCCCGATTAAAAGCAAGGAAACCCATAGCAGGAACCGGGGAATAAAGAGATCATCATACCCGACCCACAAAGACATTCCTCCGAACAGGGATAAAGATAGCCCCAAGAGTAGTCCGTATCCCCCCGCATTTCTTGACACAGGCAAATAGCTTTTCCCTAATAAAACATTCGCAGCAAATAAAACCGCCACCGTAAATGTCTCGATATAGCTAAAGGACACGATCGAAGGATCTACATATGAATAGAAATCGAAAACAAAGGCTATATATAATACGACACATCCCGTCAAGAGAGGCCCTTTCGTCGATATCCTTGTCGGACGTACCAACCAAGCGTCTACCCAATACGATAGCCCCGTAAAAATACCGGTAGCGAACAAGCCATTTATAAATAGGGAAGAATCTCCGTACCGAGCCTCCATACATCCGTGGAAGACATCCATTCCGTAAGAGCCCAGCGTCAAGACCGGAAGTACCCAAGCGAATATCTCGTAAACCCGCAGACGGAAACGACTATAGAACCAGAGAATAATCATTACCTCTGAAGCCCAAAACAAGGTAATAAAGGTCCCTTCCAGTTGGATCGGGATCGTCACCGATACGAACGTAAGAGCGATACCCAATAACGTATGCATCAAGAAAGTGAAAGGTTCCCCTTTCCGTTTGATCCAAAAGAAAAGAGCGAAGTTAATAGCCGCAACAAAAAGGGTTACCAGACCTTTGTAATTCCGCTCAAGCTCCATATTCTGCAGGAGACAAAGGGCAAAGAACAGGAATACGAAATTGTTCAATCCGATCACTCCTAATAAATATTGATTGATCCCCCGGATATTGATTCGCACGATGGAAGCGACCGATAATAAGAA
>ERZ507003.862-NODE-862-length-14615-cov-4.640385_pt1 | contig 14615 bp, 10 predicted proteins | sample MGYA00513166_ERZ507003 | MGnify/ENA metagenome assembly ERZ507003
TACTCCTTGGGCATTGCACAAGGAGGTTCATATTTCCTGCATCGCGAAGCGTGTTACTGAGAACGGAGTGAACAGTAACATTCTCTGTGGAGGTTGCGGAAGGGGAAGTCAGTTTTCGTTGTAAATAACAGTGAGCTATGATAAAATACAGATATTGAAAGCGCAGAGCGTGTTTGAAAAAACAAAAAATCCTTCGCCGTAGGGCGGGGGATTTTTGGCAGAAAGTATTAAGGGTGGCTTGAGGATATGACAGTACTGGAACAGTTAAGAAAAACAATTGAAGACGGACATCCGGGGGAGACAGAGAAGCTGGTGAGGGAGGCATTGAAGCAGCATATTCCTGCAGGGCGGATTGTGGAAGAGGCCATGACTCCGGCTATGCGAACAGTGGGGGAGAATTACAAATCCAATGGTGCGGATATTATTAAAATTCTGGCAGCAGCCCGAAGTGTGCGCAAGGGTTTTGAATTGTTGGAGGAACAGGACTCGCAGTTTGGCAGGAGGAATATCGGAACTGTAATCCTTGGAACGGTGGAAGGTGATCTGCATGATGTAGGTAAGAATCTGGTTGCGATCATGTTTCGTAGTGCCGGATTTAAGGTGATCGATCTGGGAGTGGATATTTCTGAGAAGCAGTTTCTGCGTGCAGTGAAGCAGAATCCTGATGTGTCGATCGTGTGTATCTCCTCGCTTCTGAGTACTTCAATTCCGGAGATGGAGCAGGTGGTGAAGTCTCTGAAACGAAGCAGCAATAAGCATAAATTTAAGATTATGGTTGGTGGAGGTGCAGTAACGGAGCAGCTGGCGAAGAATATGGGAGCAGATGCCTATACGGAGAACTGTATTGAGGCTGTGGAAGTTGCGAAGACGTTTATTGTGTGAGAACCGGGCTGACAGGTGCGTATAAGAAAGACATAATGTGAGTTAAATTGCTATAGAATTGACTGGTAAAATAGGTGCTTCAATTATGTGACAGGAGGATTGTAGACTTGCAGCTGTCATCAGTTTATTTATATGAAAAAATAAAAGAGAAATATGAAATTACGGAAAGGGGAACTTTATCCGGTTCAGACGGATATCTGCGCCCCTTTTTGTGTTATGAAAAAAAAGAAACATTTCGACATGGGCATGTTTATGTGGTACAGAGATATGACAAAGAGTGGGAATCGGCAGTTCTGACTGCTGAAAATATACTCTGGGTATTTTGTGGGAGAGAGGAAATTGATGCTGCATCAGAAGAGCTTCAGCAGATTCCGTATATTCATATTGCACTTGATAGTCTGAAAGAAATAGCAGAATTTATGAATGATGTGCAGGAGATTTTTGATGCGGCTGATGAATGGGAACGGAAGATTCATGATCTGATGTTAGAACATGCCGGAATGGACAGGCTTTTGCAGGTGACATCGGAATTTCTGCAGAATCCGATGACTGTAACAGGACTGGATTTTACCTTTGTGGCGGAAGCGGGAAGCGAGTATCTGCCGCCGAGGGCGCGGCTGTATACAGATGACGGGTTGAATATGGAATATGTAAATGCACTTTTGCAGAATGAGACTTATCGAGATATGGCAGATACGCATGAATATGTGATGTTTCCGGCTTACATCAGTGGATGTCGTTCGATGAACAGAAATCTGTTTGTGGATGGGAAAGCAACTCACAGGCTGGTTTTGACTGAGTGCAGATCAGAGATTACACTGAGAGTTATCTGTGTACTGGATATTCTGGTGGAGAAACTGGAGTATCTGCTTGCGCATGAAGCGGAGGAAGAAGATCCGGACAGGGATATGGAGCAGATTTTTGTCAGGATTTTGTCGGACAGAACTGCGGATTATATGCAGGTGAGTAGAGAACTGAGTGAACTGGGATGGAGTGGAAATCATGAATATATGTGCCTGATCCTGCAGATTACCTATCTGAATCAGCAGAATCTTTCCACAAAGGCAATCTGCCGATATATTAAGAAGAAATTTGAGGATTCTGTGAGTTTTCTTTATCAGGATGAAATTGTGGCATTTTTTGACCTTACCAGACTTGGAAAAAGCCAGGAGGAAGTAGCCGGAAAACTGGTTTATTTTATCAGGGATACTTATCTGAAAGCCGGATACAGCAGGGTGATGACAGGACATATGAATCTGAGACGGCAGTATGTGCAGGCGAAGACGGCTTTGGATGTAGGAAGCCGTAAGAAGCCTTATCTGTGGATTCATTATTTCGGTCAGGTGGCATTGACTTATATTCTGGAACAGGCAACAAGAAGACTGCCAGGAACAATGATCTGTCATGAAGGGCTGCTGGAATTGAAGAAGCATGATGAGGAGAATCAGACTCAGTACATGGAGACATTGAGAGTGTATCTGGAGCAGCATCTCAGTGCAACCCAGGCGGCAAGGGAATTGTTTATCCACCGCAGTACGTTTCTTTACAGACTGGACAGGATTAAGGAAATCCTGCAGTCGGAGCTGGATGATCCAGAGGAGATTTTTTATCTGGAATTGTCATTCAGGCTGCTGGAGCAGGAGCAAGAGAAAGAATAGTACGGGAACAGAATAGTGCAGATATCTGGAAAGGTCAATTATTTGTGGAGGGAGATATTTTGATAAAAAAATTCAGGTACGCTTGAGCGTACCTGAATAAATGTTAAAAGAGATATTATGTTATTTAGCTTCTTCTTCGGCAGCAGCCTCTTCTTCAGCTTCCAGAGCCGGGTCTACGTGAACGGCGGCTACGGATACAACTGCAGCTTCAAGGTCTGTCTTTAAGTCTACATCTTTGTCCTGGGCGATGGCGAGGTCTTTGACTTTGATTACGTCGCCGACTTTCATGTCACCGACATCTACCATAACTTTGTCTACCAGTGCTGATGGGAGAGCTCTGAAGGAGATTTCTTCCAGATGCTGCTGTAATACACCGGCTTCCAGTTTGTCGTGGTTTACAAGTACGATCTCTGCTACGGAATGTACTTTCTCGTTGCTTACCAGTGCCTGGAAATCTATTTCATCCACCTGTCCTTTTAACGGATTGAACTGGATCTCTTTAATCAGTACGTCATATGACTGACCATCTACATCCAGCATAATCTGGCTTCCTTTGTTATTTGTCTTGAGAAGTTTCTCGACAGCAGATTTCTCGATTTTAACAGGAAGAGAACCTTCCATCTCTCTGCCAAATACGTTACCTGTAACGTAGCCTTCTCTTCTTAATCTTTTGGCCTTTGTGTCCATTGTTCTTTTTTCAGCTTTTAAAGTATTCATTTGACTTTTCCTCCATTTTACAGCTGAGGTGACACGCTTGACACTATCTTTAATTTATGAGCATCCGAAATGCTCCAGGTGGTGTTAAGTATTTTTAAGTATTCAGTTGTTTGTTCTTTATCTTTGTTACAGCTGTATTATAACACGCTAAAAATGAAATGCAAGAGGAAAATGTGAAGAGTTTGTGAAATTTAAGTAAACACAAACAAAGCCCTCCGGAAGTGACCGCTTCCGGGGGCTTTGCATTTAATCTAATTAATCATTAATTACAGAGTATCATTTCTTCTGATATAACCAGGCTGTTCAGTCGGGGAAACGATTTCTTTTTTATGAACGAGTTTCGCCCATTTGTCGACTACTTCATTCTCTACGTGAACACCCTCACCTACAGTAGCTTCAGCGAGAACAACACTGTTTCTTACAACAGCACCTTTTTTAATGACGCATCCACGACCGATTACGGAATTCTCAACAGTACCTTCAATCTGGCAGCCGTTGGAGATTACGGAATTCTTCACATCTGCAGTATTGAAATACTGAGTCGGGCAGGAATCATTGGTACGTGTATAGATTGGCCAGTTATCATGGAAAAGTTCCTGAGCTGACTTGTAATTAAGGAGAGCCATGTTTGCAGCATAGTAACTTGGGAAGTCTGTAATGCTTGCAAAGAATCCCTTGTGTGCAACGCCGCGGATGTCCAGAGTTTCGCATTTATCATTCAGGATGTCTGCCAGTGTATACATGGAAGAAAGATTCTTGGCTTCTTTGATCAGGCTGATGAAAAGCTCTGTTTTCATAACACAGGTATCCATATAAACATACTGATTCTTCTTATTACCATGATTCGGTTCGATGGATTCCACACCTTTCTGGCGGTTCAGTCCCAGAACATTACAGGTAAGATAAGCCTCTTTTGCATTATCAACAGCGTGATAAAGCAGGGTAACATCTGCACCGGACTCAACGTGTGTATGTAAAAACTGGTCAAAATCAATTGAATAAACCATATAGCTCGGGGCAATGACAACATACGGATGATTCATTCTGCTGAGGGATTCCATGTTGTCCAGATAGCAGGAGATATCGGTGTTATAGATATCATTGTCATTATTGTGCTCTGAGAAGAGAAGCTGAAGTTTGCCGCTCTTGGAGTTGATATTGTAATGACGTCCTGTTCCAACGTGTTCTACAACAGAACGGGGTTTATTATTGATATAGACCTGAATACGGTCAATGTCGCTGTTGGTCATATTGGAGATAGGGAAGTCAATGACTCTGTATCTGCCAAGGAAGGAAAACGCACCGATTGGGCGATAATCCTGCATACCATCTACATAAATATTTCTCCCGGAAGAGCTTACGATTCCAAATGCCTCATACATATTATTCTGCCCCCTTTACGCGTTTCGCTACAAGCTCAATGTGATCACTGTCTGCGGCACCGACAACTGCACCTTTACCGATGCGGACACCGTCAGCTACAAGTGCACGCTGAACAACGGCACCTTCTTCTACAACAACACCCGGCATCAGTACACTGTCGATAATTCTGGCACCTGCACCAATCTTAACACCTGTAAAGAGAACGGAATGCTTAACTTCGCCCTGAACAACACAGCCCTGTGTGATATATGCATCTTTAATATCTGCTTCTGCGCTGATGTATTGTGGAAGTGCGGTAACATCTTCTGTATAAATCTTCCAGGACGGATCACCCAGATCCAGTTCATTCTTGGAACTTAACAGATCCATGTTTGCTTCCCAGAGAGAGTCGATGGTACCAACATCTTTCCAGTATCCTTCAAATTTATATGCATAAAGAGTTCTGTTATCGTTAAGCATAGTAGGGATGATATCCTTACCGAAGTCATGGCTGGAATCCGGATTCTTGATATCAGCCATCAGCATCTTGCGGAGGAGTTTCCAGGTGAAGATATAGATACCCATGGATGCAAGGTTGCTCTTCGGATGCTCAGGTTTCTCTTCGAATTCTACGATACGTCCGGATTCATCAGTATTCATGATACCAAAACGGCTTGCCTCTTTCATCGGAACTCCGATAACTGCGATGGTTGCATCTGCCTTTGCTTCTTTGTGGGCTGCAAGCATCTTGTCATAGTTCATTTTATAAATATGGTCACCGGAAAGAACAAGAACGTATTCAGGATCAAATTTATCAATGAAATCAATATTCTGGGAGATTGCATCTGCAGTTCCGCGATATACATTCAGATTCTCATCTGCTTTCTCACGTGGAGGAAGAACGTAAACACCGCTGTTTTTAGCATCAAGACCCCAACGTCCGCCGGCTGCCACATAACTGTTCAGCTGGATTGATTCATACTGTGTAAGTACACCTACAACATCAACGCCACTGTTGGCGCAGTTGCTTAAAGGAAAGTCTACGATACGATATTTACCGCCGTATGAAACGGCCGGCTTTGCCACTTTATTGGTAAGATCATGCAGACGGCTGCCACGACCGCCGGCCAGGATCATGGCCAACATACTATTTTGTTTCATAATAGTGAACCCTCGCTTTCATTTGTTAGGTAATATTATACATTTTTTCCTGACATTTTTCCATAGGTTTCTGAAAAAAATATGTAAAAACTTTGCTACAAACTAAGTAAAATCGACGAAAAATTATACATTATATACAAATATCGAGACGAATCGCATGACAGGGGATTAAAGATATTTGTAAATTATGCTCATAACGTAGCCAAAATTCATTCCAGATTGCCTGCGGCAATGGGATTTTGGTCTGTATGTCTCGGGATTTTGGCATATTCATGCCAAAACACCTCGCGGAATAATGCTGTGTGAACAGTAACATTTGTTCACAAATTTAAGTGAAACGGGTGGACGTATAATAGTTCTTACGCTATAATAGGTAGGAATTTATAGAAGAAACGCGTAACTGTGAAACACTGAACAGTTACAGAGAAACAGAGGTTATCACGTGAGTAAAAGAGAAGATTATAAACGATTTATCGTATTTTGTCTGGCGAGTCTGGTGGTTCTGGCACAGGCGGCGGTCTTTGCATGGGTGTGGTATTCCGTTTACAGAGGACAGATCGACGAGCCTTTCTGGCGCAAAGGTAACTGGGTACTGATCGCAATCTACGGTCTGATGTTTGCCCTGTTTGCCAAATTGTACGGAGGACTTAAGGTTGGATATCTTAAGAGGATTGATGTATTTTATTCGCTGACACTGGCACTTTTGTGTACCAATGTGGTGGAATATCTGGAGATCACCCTGATCAACAGATGGTTCCTGAGCGTATGGCCTATGATCGAGATGACAGGAATACAGCTGGTGCTGATCATTATCTGGATATTTGGTTCAAGGTATATCTATTCCGGACTTTACCGCGCACGCCGGCTTCTGGTCATTTACGGTGACCGGGATCCGGGGGACGACCTGATCCATAAGATGAATTCCCGAAAGGACAAATATGACATCAGCGGCAAGGTACACATCAGTGTGGGAGAAGAAAAAATCCATCAGATGATGCAGGATTATGATGGCGTGATCATCTGGGATCTGCATTCAACAGAGAGAAACCGTTATCTGAAATACTGTTTTGCACATTCTGTCCGATGCTATGTGAGTCCGAAGATTTCGGACATCATTCTTATGGGAAGTGAACGCATCCATCTTTTTGACACACCGCTTCTGGTATCCAGAAATATGGGACTGGCAGTAGACCAGCGTGCTGCAAAGAGAGTTATGGATATTCTGATCTCAGGGATCGGCATTATAATCACTTCACCGATCATGCTGATCATAGCGACTGCGGTAAAAGCATACGACAGAGGTCCGGTGTTTTATTTCCAGGACCGTCTGACATTGGGTGGAAAGCCCTTTAAGATCTGTAAATTCCGCAGTATGTGCGTAGATTCAGAGAAAAACGGTGCAAGACTGGCATCCAAGCATGATTCCCGTATCACACCGGTAGGTCATGTGCTGAGAAATCTTCATCTGGACGAGCTTCCCCAGCTTTTTAATGTATTTAAGGGAGATATGTCTCTGGTAGGTCCGCGCCCGGAACGTGAAAGTATCATGCTTGAGTATGAGAAAGAGCTTCCGGAATTCTATTATCGTCTGAAAGTTAAAGCAGGTCTTACCGGATATGCGCAGGTCTATGGTAAGTATAATACAACGCCTTATGACAAATTAAAGCTGGATCTGTTTTATATTGAGAATTATTCCTTCCTGCTGGATATCAAGCTGATCTTTATGACAGTTAAAATCTTTTTCCAGAAAGAAGTATCTGAGGGAGTAGATGACAGACAGGTAAATGCGTTGAAGGATTCCGGGAAAAACGCCGGAGTGTCAGAGAATAAAACGGAGGAATGACCATGAATAAACCGCTGGTATCTGTGATCATGCCGGTTTACAACGGAGAAAAATATATTAGAAAGGCTGTGGAATCCGTCTATGAACAGGGAGTTTCGCTGGAACTTCTGGTGATCGATGACGGTTCTACAGACCATACAGAGGAAGTCCTGTCTGCCTATGAGGGCAGAGAGGACTTTCGATATATTAAGAATCAACAGAATATGGGAGCTGCAGGCTCCAGAAACAGAGGAGTCGGGCTGGCACAGGGAACCTACATTGCTTTTCTGGATGCAGATGACTGGTGGGAGCCAGGCAAGCTGAAAGAACAGCTGAAACGTCTGGAAGAGACAGGATACGTGCTGTGTTCTACAGGGCGGGAACTGATGAAAGCAGACGGAAGCAGTACAGGACGGACAATCCCTGTAAAAGAGAAGATCACCTACAGAGAACTTCTGAAACATAACAGCATCAACTGTTCTTCTGTGATACTCAGAAGGGATGTGGCGCGAGAGTTTCCCATGGAGCATGACGACAGCCATGAGGATTATATCACCTGGCTGAAAATCCTGCGAAAATACGGCTGTGCTGCCGGAATCAACAAACCATATCTGAAATATCGTCTCAGCGAAGGCGGCAAATCCAGAAACAAACTGAAATCAGCAGCCATGACTTACAATGTCTACAGATACGCCGGTTACGGCAGGATCAGAAGCTGTATTTTTTTCTGTTCTTATGCTGTACATGGAATATGGAAATATTGTCACTGTTCACAGTAGAGAAATATTTCCATTGACCGAAATGTTAAGTTTCTATTCCATAAATCGTAAAAATATGTTATGCTTGTTGCAGTAAATATGACTTTGCGGTTAATTGCCCGTTACATTGCTGTGCGTTTTTTTGTCTGCCGGTCATCTGAAGAATCTGGCAGAATGGGGTTGTATGTTCACACAGCAGAAGTCAGAAATATGATTAGAGGATAGTACTTAAACATGAAAATAAAAAAAGAGAGAGCGGCGGTGCCGTACTCCTGCCTGATTGATAACATTAAAGTTTTGCTTATCTTTCTGGTAGTATTTAACCATATTATTGCATTTAACCTTGTAAAGGTAGACACTGTAGTGAGATATGTGTGGTATGCGATTACGATTTTTCACATGCCTGCATTTGTTTTTATTTCAGGATACCTGTCAAAGAAACCTCAGAATGTGCTGAAGAATTTTAAGAACCTGCTGATCCCTTATGTTCTGGGATATACCTTAACCTGGTATTCACAGATATGGCTGGGCAGATCTGTAGATTATGAGATACTGCGTCCTACCGGAAGTGTCATGTGGTATATACTGGCACTGTTTATTTACCGCCTTACCATTGAGGCCCTGGGTAAGATCAGATTTATTGTTCTGCTCAGTATCCTGTTCGCATTATGGGCAGGAACCAGACCGGAATTTACCACATTCCTGTCATCATCAAGAATCGTGGTATTTTTCCCGTTCTTTGTTGCGGGGTATCTCTGGAAGAGTGAATATATCACAGCGATCCGTAAATTTAAGGGAAAATGGATCCTGGTGGCAATCTCCGGAGTCCTTTTGTGGGCGATACCGAATTATATGATCCCAAATGAAATGGGAATTGCTATTTTCCGAGGTAATCATGGATATCAGCTCTGTGGCCTGACGGATCCTCAGGGAGTGATCCTCAGACTGCTGATGTATCTGGTATCTTTCGTAGTTGTCTATACGATGCTTGCGTTAGTGCCGGACATCAAACTGCCACTCACCTATGTGGGACGACATACAATGGGAATTTATTTCTTCCATTATCCGATCATGATCATTATGAATGGTTTATACATCCTGATGCTTCCTGCAATGAACAATGTATGGGTGCTTCTGGGAGTATCACTGGTATTTGTACTTGTACTGGGAAGTCTGCCTGTGGATCTGCTTTATACGGGTGTTCTGAATCTGATCGCATTTATCCTGATCAAGAAGGATAAGACAGTCAGAGATGAAGGTCTGGAAGAAGAGTATGACAGCGAATATGATGAATATGAACTTCTCAGAAGAAAGAAAGCCATCGCAGAGCTTGCGGCAACGCTTGATTCAGAGAGTGAGCAGGACGGACATGTGGAGAAAGTAAATATGGACGAGGATACACCGGATCATACTTCTTCCGACAATCATGAAGGCTTTAGCAATGTGGCCGGCATGGAGCTGGAGATTGAAGAAGATAATCTGGATGATATCCCTGATGAACTGATCAAAGGGGAAGAGGAGCTTTCGCTGGAAGACCTGATCCAGGAACTGGAAGCTACTACCAGAACGATGGACGACAATAAAGAACCATAAACACAAAGGAAGAGTTTTGAGATACAAAAACAGTATTTCAAAACTCTTCTTTTTGTAAAGTTAACGCGAATTTAACATTTTTGTAACGGACAGGTGACGGAAGTTGGGAAGTATGATATAATCAAAGTATCTATCGTATGGAGGTTACTGTGAACGTAGTGAACAGTAACGTATGGAGCAGGAAAACTGTTCGGCAAAATAAGAATATTTTTTTCAGGGGAGTTATGACGAAAGAATGAAGAGAGTAATCACATATGGCACTTTTGATCTTTTTCATAAAGGCCACTACAATATTATCAAAAGAGCAAAAGCACTTGGTGATTATCTGATCGTAGGTGTCACAAGTGAGAGCTTTGACATTGAGCGGGGCAAACTCAATGTGCGGGACAGCCTCATTAAGAGAATCGAGAATGTGCGAAGGACGGGGCTGGCAGATGAGATCATCATTGAAGAATATCAGGGACAGAAGGTCAATGACATCATTAAGTATGATATTGATGTCCTGGTGGTAGGATCTGACTGGAGAGGGAAATTCGATTACCTTAAGAACTACTGTGATGTAGTTTATCTGGAAAGGACCAAGAATATTTCCAGTACAAAGCTTCGCAGTGAAGGTGTTATCTTTAATATGGGAATCGTGACGGATGACATCCGGGATAATGATTTTGTGGAGGAATCCAAATATGTCAGCGGAGTTCATGTGGAACGTGTATTCAGCGAGGATCACGAGACTGCACAGAGATTCTGTGATAAATATGAGTTAGGTTCCTGCTGGAGCAGCTATGATGAATTTCTGGCAGATGTAGATATTGTTTATATCAAGACATCGCTGAACCGGAGAGCAGAATATATTGAGCGAGCGCTGAAAAAAGGAAAATATGTGATCAGTGATTCGCCCATGACACTTTCCTCAGAGAAACTGCGCTACCTGTTTCAGGTGGCAAGGGAGAACAATGTGGTTCTCATTGAACGGACCACACTGGTCTACCTACGGGCGTTTAATCAGCTGGTATGGCTGGTACACAGTAACCTGGTGGGAGATCTGGTAAGTGTCAAATGTGCAATCTCCCAGGATGATTTCGAGGGCGGCAGGACTTTTAATGAGACGGTCTGCACAGCTATCTGCGCAGTACTGAAACTACTGGGAAAAAAATGCCAGGATATCAACACCAATGCGGTCCGCAATCAGGAAGGCCGTTTTGTATATGATATGATTTCCATGAAATACGCCGGTGCACTGGCGACTATTGAGATCGGAACAACGGTTGACATTGAGAATGAACTTGTGATCATCGGAAGCAACGGCAGGGTAACTATCCCTAATGACTGGTGGAACACCGGATACTTTGAAGCCAATATTTCAGGAAAAGAATTTCTGAAAAGGTACAGCTTTAACTTCGAGGGAAATGGTTTCCGCTATCTGCTGCAGGAGCTGATGATTATGATCAGAGACAAACGGACAGAATGTACCCGGCTTTTCTATGATGAGTCGGTAAGAATAATAGAAATTTTGGAAACAATCAACAGAAAGGACAATTCATGACGGAGAAACAGAAATACCTCCTGAAGCTTTTCAGGGAGGTTGATGAAATCTGCAGAGAACATAACCTCAGATACGTGCTGGCAGGAGGCTCCCTGATCGGAGCTCTCAGACATGAGGGATTTGTTCCCTGGGATGATGATGTAGACCTTTATATGCCACGTTCGGACTGGGAGAAATTCATAGAGATATGCAAAACAGAACTCCCGCCTGACAGAGAGATACAGTGTTCGGAGGTGGACAGAAACTATACAAATTCATTTCCGCGCTACGCATCCACCAATACCTGTGCCATCCATAAGAGCCAGATTATCGGGAAGGACTGTGGCGGAGAAATCATAGACATTCTTACACTGGATCCTGTTCCGGCTGACGACAAAGAATACGAGAAATATAGAACACACATGATGATCTACTCAGATCTTATCAATATTTCCGTAGGTTACAGTGACCGCTGGGAGATACCTGCATCCATGTATCTGAAGTATCTTCTTTCTTATATTTTTCTTGGTAAAAAAAGAACACTGGCAAAGCTTGAGAAGATCATGTTCTCTTATAAAGAAGAGGAATGTGACCGTTATGCCATGCGTTGGGGCGGCTGCCCATTTCTTTTTGATAAGGATATGATGTTCCCTGTAAAGGATGGCATCTTTGAGGGAAAAAAGGCAATGATCCCAAATAAGTGCAGTGACTATCTGATCTGGCATTATGGAGACGAGTGGTCATATATGCCTCCTCATGATAAGAGGGAGGGTCATGTAGCAGTGTGTGTAGATGATCTTCCTTATCAGGAGCTACGTGAAGAATACATGCCGAAGATCAATAAGGAAAGATTGCGCTGGGACAGTGTGTTCCGAAAGTTCTACAATATGCGCATTGCGAAAAAAAGCCATAAGGTCCGCCAGGATGGGCTTGCAATGAAAGCCCGCGCTGTTGCACTGGACCTGCAGAGAGCAATCGATGAATCAGGACTTAAGATCAGTGAGCTGGTGGAAAGCAGATCTTTCCGTAAGCTGAGTGCACTTTTTGGCTCTTATTATAAGAATCAGCTTAGTGCTGACTTTATCGGAAGAGAAGACTATACCAACATTTATGCTTTTTATCATCCAACACTTGTGGAGATACCTGACGATGTATTCTATGCGGCAATGCTTACTCTGTTTTATACAGAACGTGTGTCAAAGGCATATCGGATGATGCAGGTCCGTCAGCAGCTTGACCATCTGAGTCCTGAGATGGAGGGACTGAAAGAAGATATTGAGTTTTTCAGGAAAGCTGCGGATCATTATGAATTCCATCGGATAAAGGAGGCAGAACAGATCGTCAATGAGCTTCTGAAGAAATATCCGGGACATCCGGGATTTATGAAATTTAAGTGCAGGTTCCTGATGGAGGATGCGGGAGAGAACCGGATCGAAGCAGAACGTTTTCTTGATAAGGCTCTTAAGATGTTTCCTGAGGATGGTTATTTCCTGAAATATAAGGCAGATATCCTCTGGATGGATGGCGAGATGCAGAAAGCGGCAGAGCTTTATCTTCAGGTAAAGAATAAGACAACTAACGGAATTGTATGGATGGAGATGGACAGATTCTTCAGAGGATACAAATCTGAAATCCTGAAAAGCTGTGAAGAGCTTATTGCAAACCACAACAAGAAGGAGGCTCTCGCATTGATGGAGCTGTGGAGTCGTCTGATACCTGAGGATGATGATATCCAGGGAGCATTATATCTGGCAAAAACAGTGTGTGCACGTACGCAGAGCGAGATAGAGAAAGAAATCGGTGAAATCCGGGCTGTGATCGGCACACAGATGATCACGCCAGTCAGTGTGGAGAAAAATCCGGGAAAAAGCAGAAAACAGATAAAATCAGATAGAACATCAGATGAAACATCGGCTGATGATGTGAATAAAAAAGTATCAGATCCGTCAGCAGAAACTGAAGAAGTTAAAGCGTCGGCGGATATACAGGTTAAAGTTTCAGAAGAACATAAGATGTACAGGAAAGCTCTTACAAGAGCATGGAAGCGGCTGGGGTATTCCGATGAGCTTGCAGAACTGCGCACCCAGATTATCTGTACAGGTGAGGAGAGCGAACTGGAGTGGCTTGCAGAACAGGTACGAAACCGTCAGTTTCGCAGAGAAGAGAAAGCCTGCGCTTATAAGCTGGTGGGTGATGTCAGGATGAAACAGGGACAGACCAGGGAGGCTTTTGCAAATTATAAGAAAGCACTGGAATATGAGATGCCTTCTTATGTAAGAACAGAGCTGTACCGTATTTTTATCAATGATCTGAACGATGGCAGCAGACAGGCGAAAAGCTTTGGAAAGAAGACGGATATTACAGTTGTGCTTGATAAATGGCTTGATAAATATGAAAGTATTGAAGATATTAAGAAGATCGTGCAGACTGTAACTGTTAAGTGACATCAATAGAAATGGAGTAAAGAGTTGAACAAAAAACAAAAGGTGATTTTATCATTATTACAGGAAATCGATGAAATATGCCGCCGGAATAAAATAGAATATTACCTCTCTCCACGACTGACACTCTGCGCAGTGGAAGGGCATCCTTTCCCACAGAATCCCATGTTTGGAGTTGTGCTGATGAAAACAGCGGATATGGAACGGTTCCGTCTGGCTGTGGATGAAGATCCCAGAGAAAAAAGAGCACTGGAATCTATGAAAAGTCATAGATGGTTTTCCGGATTTTATCTGAGATATACAAATACAGATACCCTGTGCCTGAATCTGGATAATACCAGAGACTATGCATTTCCAGGGATAGGAGTCAGTATTTTTCCATTGAGGACACCTGTGGGTTCTGCAGCTGCAGATCACAGATTCTCCAGGGATGAGAATGCATGGACTGAACTGTGCCATATTAATTATGCGGAAAGAAACTTCAAGAGCAGAGTAAATCGTACGATAATGAGAATGCAGTGTCTGATAACCGGACGTCAGGGACAGGCAGCACATTTATATGATAAATTTATTAAACTTCATCAACAGCCTGATGCAGATAAGTATATTCTTAAGAGAAGAAAACAGACAACAGTTTTCCCTGCGGAGATTTTTGCAGAGAGCAGACGGGTAAGATCGGAAGAGCGTCGTGTAGGGAAA
>ERZ507003.884-NODE-884-length-14387-cov-3.355080_pt1 | contig 14387 bp, 9 predicted proteins | sample MGYA00513166_ERZ507003 | MGnify/ENA metagenome assembly ERZ507003
ACGACGCTCTTCCGATCTTGCTTGATGTAAAGAGTAAATCCCTCTTGCGCGGACTCATTCGAAAAGAGTTTGAAGACAAGAACCTACGCCCACTTGTACCGACTCCACAAACTGGTATTCCACGAGGTTGTGCTATCAGTTCGCTACTATCTGAATTCTATTTGTCCAAGATTGATGAGGTGCTTAGATGTAAACTACCAGGAATAGTGTTCATGGCAAGATATGTGGATGATATTATTATCGTCGCACATCCTGATTTAGATGATGAACACCAATGGTCATTGGATGATTACATCAAAGCTCTAACTGATACGTATATTGAACATGGTTTGAAAATTCATACACCTACAGATGGGACGAACAAATGCTACACATATGATTCCAAGGATACAAAGAATCTAAAATTTAATCTTTTAGGATATACGATACAGTCCATCAAAGGAGACAAAGATAAGCAAGGCTTCTTCTCTTTGTCTAAGGATAGAAAGAAAAAGATAGGGGATCGCATAACAAAGACTTTTCAGAAATTTGACAGTTTGCTGAATACTGTGTCTTACGATGTTGCAGCGCATTATTTATTTGATGCATTACACGTGTTGACATGCAATGTCAATTTGTTTAATGCAAAGCGAGGTGTGAAGGTGGGTATATTTTACTCAAACCAATTGCTAGACAATGCAAGAGATTTGGAAGGATTAGATCAGTATCTTCAATATAGGTGCAGTCAAATATCATTGGGCGGCAAAGCTGGTGTTGATCCGGCTAAACAACCACAGATTGAAGCGACCTTGAAGAAACAACTTAAGCAAGTATCCTTTGTCAAAGGCTTTGCAATGCCTCATAAGCGATATAAGGTAAAGAAAATCAGATTACAAATGATTAAACAATCGTGGGTATGAGAAAGAGAAAGAAGATAAAGCTTAGTTATAGCAAAGAGCGAGTTCTCTTTTCTGATGTCTTGCCCTACGAGTGTCCTATAATATTCTCAAACCGATATTTGTATCGATTTCTTGCCAAGTATTTATGGGTTGGTGAAGAACAAAAGGTTGATAATATCACGTGGAATGTCTTGAAGCAATCTAAACGTCGGGATGAAAAGGATGCGAATGCTTTTGCTGCATTACTATTTGGTTGTTATGAAAAGGATAAAAAAATCGAAATACTTCAACATCGACCAAACGCTCTATTCTACCCATATCAATTTAATATCGCTCACAAGACGAATAAGACCCGAACGCTGTCAATTATACATCCATATAACCAGTGGCAGGTAGTGGAGTTTTATGATCAGTATAAGTATTCTATACTATATCTTTGCAGCCAAAGTAAATTTTCTCTTCGCAAACCGCACAAGATAGCACAATACTTTTACTATAGAGATCGACTTCACCGAAGGTTGTCCGGGCATGAAAGTGATAAAGTTGAATTGTTCTTCAATGAATATGAAAATTTGAAAACTTATTTCAGCTACGAGAAGTATTCAAATATATACAAGTTCTATGAGGATTACAGATACCAGCGTGCAGAAAAAAAATTCAAACATCTTGTGAAGTTCGACCTACAGAGTTGTTTCGATAGTATTTATACCCATACCATAAGTTGGGCAACAGCAGGTGGTGCGGACAAGGTAAAGGTTTTGCCTGGATATCATGGTTCATGGGTTGGCGATGCATTTGATAATCTAATGCAATCGGTCAATGCTCGCGAGACGAATGGTATCGTAATAGGTCCGGAGTTTTCTCGGATCTTTGCAGAGATTATACTTCAGTATATAGATCAAAAGGTTGAACAGGAACTATTGGGAAAAGACCTTCGTCAGAAATCCTCCTATGAGTGTTATCGGTATGTTGACGACTATTTCCTCTTCTATAATGACGAAAAGGACAGGAATCTCTTCATGGAAAGTCTAACAAAATGGCTGAAGGAATTCAAATTGCAGATTAGTCCATCCAAAACAGAACAGTTTGAAAGGCCCTTTATAACAAAGGTGACTATTGCCAAACAGCGAATTGAAAATTTGCTGAGCAATATATTCTCGACTCCACTTTGGGAAGAAGTAGAATCAAAATTAAATACAGAAGAAGAGGAGGACACGGAAGATGAAGAATCGGATAAAGACAGAGAAATATTAGATAGGAAATTCAATATATACCTGTCTGCAAATAGCGTAAATGCTCAAATAAAAGCAATAGTAAAGGAATGCGGAATTGAATATCGTGATATAGCAAACTATCTGCTTGAGAAGACAAGTCAACGCCTTGACGCTTTTCTTAATCGATATGAAATAGGTTTCAAGAAGTATGAGCGCCTGATGTCAAAAGAAGAGGCGAATAAGGATGAGGTTGAAATTCATGCACAACGAGTACAAAGGAAGCTCACAAGTTATCTTGTATCTCTAATTGATGTGGCATTCTTCGTGTTCAATAGCAACAGGCAGATAAATACAACCTTGAAATTACTGAAGATAATGAATTCCATCATTATCTATGGAAAACGACATGGTGATTTCAAAGTTAATCCAGAGGTTAGATTCCAAACGATAAGCAAGGATATTATCTTTAAAAAGATTCAAGATGAAATAGCCTTGGTGCTGGCTACAACAGATTCACATCGAAACACCTTACATGAAAGCCTCTATCTATTAATATTGGCTAAAGAATTAGGCTATTCATATCTACTCGCACCAGAAGTTATTAAATCATTCATTGGTAAAAGTGAGCTACAGTATAACCTTTTCGCATGTATTATATTATTGTATTACTATGCGAATCACAAGTGTTATGATGCACAAAAGGCTTTATTGAAAGATGAGATTTTGAAGAAGTATCGGCTTGTTGCGGAATCTGAGCGCAAACGCAATTCAGAACTCACGATTCTCACGGCTGATATGATGACTTGTCCCTTTGTAGATAATGCATACAAGCAAAGCCTTCTTACATTGATTGGCATTACAGAGATGAAAGATCAGCAGATGATAATGCGCTTTGCCAAGAAGCAAAAGTACATTTTCACTCGCTGGACAATGTTTAATTTAAATAAAGAATTACAGGCAAAGATTTCACAGGAGGTATATTCGTAACTTCTGTAACAGCTGTTGGTCCAACTACACTTTCACACACATAACCTTCAAGCTAGCCGAAACGACGCAGGAAGTTACGTTTCCCAAAATGGTTGGTTAGGATTGTACCGAATGTGAAATCTTGCTTTTTTAAAACACTTACATCCAATTAAGCAGCATTTGATTGGAATTGAATGAAGAGGGAGAGTTTTCTTCCTCTTTTCTCTTTATATAGCACATAATTTTATACCTTTGCAAACATATTGATGATATAAAGATAAAGCAATGGATAAACCCATGAATCGGATAAAAGAGGTGCTTGAAGAAAGAGGCATCAAACAAACTTGGCTGGCAGAGAAACTTGGCAAGAGCTTCTGCATAGTAAATGCGTACGTTTGCAACAGACGACAACCCAGTTTAGAAGTACTGTTTGAAATAGCCAAAATCTTAAATGTAGATGCGAAAGAACTTATTCACTCATCCGAGAAATAACAAATATCCTTGTTTTACCCATTCAATAAATTAAAGAAACAGAGAACTATATGATTACAGGCAACATAAAACAAAAGGTGGATGATGTATGGCAAACATTCTGGAACAATGGCTTTACCCAACCATCGGCAATCTTTGAACAGATAACTTATCTGCTCTTTATGAAGATGCTTGACGACAAGCAACGTGAAAAAGAAGCAATAGCCAACTTTACAGGCGATGTTTTGCTTTACCCTACATTCCCCAGCGGTGTGTGGCACAATCCTTCCACCAATCAAGATGTGCCATATAACGAAATGCGTTGGCACGTGTTCAAGGAAATGGAGCCGACAAAAATGCTGGATCGGGTGCGCAACGATGTGTTTATCTTTTTGCGTTATGTGGGGAAAGAAGGCTCGGCTTATCGGAAGGCTATGGAAGATACAGTTTTCCAAATTACTAACGCTCGTCTGTTATCACGCGTTATTGAAGGTATTGAAAAAATAACTTCCGATGGGGCTGACATGATGGGTGATGTGTATGAGTATATGCTCGGCATTATGGCGGCATCGGGTACTAACGGACAATTCCGCACCCCTCGCCATATCATCCGCATGATGGTGGAACTGATGCAACCCACTCTTGGCGATACTATCTGCGACCCGGCTATGGGTTCCGCCGGTTTTATTATGGAAGCAGCCAAATACATCACAGAGCACCAAAGCGATGAATTGCTAAACATCGAGGCAAGAGGCCGTTTCAGCAAAGATACATTCCACGGTTCGGATTCGGATGCTTCCATGCTCCGCATCGGTTGCATGAACATGATGCTTCATGATGTGGATGAACCTAATTTGTACTATCGTAACTCGCTATCAGACGAGAACAACGATACAAACCGCTATACCCTTTGTCTTGCCAATCCTCCGTTTGCAGGCAGTCTTGACACTGACGACATAGCACACACGCTGAAAGCGGCTGTCAAGACCAAGAAAACAGAACTGCTATTTCTTGCATTGATGATGCGAATGCTTCAGTCTGGCGGACGATGTGCTTCTATTGTACCGGACACGGTTCTCACAGGTGATACGCAAGCATACAAGACCATACGTTCTGCATTAGTGGATAAACACTGTATGCAAGCTGTCATCACAATGCCTTCTGGTGTGTTCCAACCTTATAGCGGAGTTTCTACCGCTATTATTATCTTTACCAAGACTGGTACAGGCGGCACTGACAAAATCTGGTTCTACGATATGCGTGCTGATGGTTTCTCACTGACGACACAGCGCACCCCACAACCTGAACAAAACGATATTCCCGACATCATCTCACGTTTCCATAACCTCGAAGCGGAAACCAACCGTAGCCGCAAAGAACAATCATTCTTTGTATCGGCTGATGAAATCCGAGAGAATGGTTACGACCTCAGCTATAAGCGTTATCACGAAGTGAAACGCGAAGCGGTGATATATGATGCGCCGGAGGTTATCGTGGCTCGTATGGAGGAAAGACAAAAAGCGATTGATAAAGCTTTTGATGAGTTTAAGAAATTGCTAAATGCGTGAGGGTATGAAGGTAGATAAGACGAAGTGGGAGAATGCTTTAATAAAAGATTCTATCAAAACTCTAAAAGTCAAAGATGCAGTTCAAAAGAAAGACTATCTTTTAACTGGGAAATATCCTATTATTTCTCAGGAAAAAGATTTCATATCTGGATATTGTAACACAGAAGATAATCTGAACGAAGTTTTGGAAGAGGTCATTATCTTCGGAGACCATACTCGTATTGTCAAATATGTAGATTTTGATTTTTGTGTAGGTGCAGATGGGGTTAAAGTATTACGACCTAACAATAAATTATCCGCTAAATACCTATATTATTTTATAAAATGGTCAAATATACCAAGTAACGGCTATTCAAGACATTTCAAATTCTTAAAGGAGATTGAAATAAAATATTCTAAAGACAAATCTATTCAACAAACTATTGCCTCCGAATTAGACGCCATTCAAACAATGATTGACAGCTATAAAGCGCAATTAGCCGACTTGGATACACTCGCACAATCTATATTCCTTGATATGTTTGGAGACCCTGTGACTAATCAGAAAGGATGGGAATTGCATAGTATTGCTTCTTTTGGTAAAATAGTTACGGGGAATACTCCTTCTAAATCAATCGAGAAATATTACAACTCAGATTATATTGAATGGATTAAAACTGATAACATCCAAAGCAATGCCCTATATCCTACAATTGCTTCTAAATATTTATCAAAAGAAGGAAGTTTGAAGGGACGTATTGTAGAAAAAAATAGTATTTTAGTATGCTGCATAGCTGGAAGTCTAAGTTCTATTGGCAAATGTTGTATTACCAATCGTAAAGTTGCGTTTAACCAACAAATCAATGCAATTGAATGCAATCCCCAGCATAATTATTTGTTTTCATATTGGTTGATTAAATGCGCTCAGAAGATATTTATGGAAACGGCGTCTACTGGTATGAAACATATTTTAAATAAGTCAGTAATGTCGTCAATCAAATTACCAGTACCAGCCCCATCTTTGCAGCAACAATTCGCCAATCGAGTTGAAGCCATCGAAAAGCAAAAAGAACTTATCAAATCGCAGCTTGCAGATGCAGAAATCCTAATGGCTGAGCGGATGCAATATTATTTCTCTTAAAAACAACAGCGCAATGAAAGAGATAGACAAGAAACTGATAGACACCATCCACCGATATACCACTTCGGGCATAGAGCAACAGGTAGATTACGACAAATTCTACCTCTATTCGCTTATCACGCACTCTACCGCTATCGAAGGTTCGACTGTTACCGAGGTGGAAAACCAACTGCTATTTGACGAAGGGATTGCCGCCAAAGGAAGAAGCCTCACAGAGCAGATGATGAATGTGGATTTGAAAAACGCATACCTCTATGGCTTTGAATGGGCGAAAACCGGACAGCCATACACCGTTGAACTATTATGTGAATTGTCTGCCAAAGTAATGCGTCGTACTGGATCGGAATACTCCACTATGGGCGGCAGTTTCGATTCCTCAAAAGGAGAATTGCGACGGTGCAACGTAAGTGCCGGGATCGGAGGCAGAAGTTATCTGGCATTTCAAAAAGTACCCAAAGCAACAGCCGGCTTCTGCGATTGGTTAAACGGAGAACTGGCATCTATAGATAGAAGCGATATAGAGGCATGTTATCGGTTGAGTTTTGAAGCGCACTTTCGGCTTGTCACTATTCATCCGTGGGTTGATGGCAACGGGCGTACAACCCGATTGCTGATGAACATCGTACAACGACAGTTAGATCTTATCCCATCTATTGTTACAAAAGAGACAAAAGGTGAATATATTCAGGCTTTGATTGACAGTCGTGAACAGGAAGACAGCACCATTATACAAGATGTAATGCTTACCCAACATATCACCAATCTAGAAAATCGGATTTTACAGTATCAGCAAAGCATGAATGATACTGTAAAAGGAGAAAGTGATACTGTAAATGATACTGCAATGCCTAAAGACACGACAACCCGACTTATTGCTGCCATTAAAGAACACCCGAAATATACATACGATGAATATGCGAAACTCCTGAACATCGGCCGTGCCACTGTTGCACGACATATCAAAAAGTTGAATGGAACGGTCATTCAGCGCACCGGATCAGATAAAGATGGCTATTGGGAATTTATAAAATACTAAAAGTTATGAGGAACTTCGACATCATAAAAGACATTGACGGATTAAAAACGATTTATCGTTATTGTACCACGGCTGAGGATTTTCAAATGGCTAACCCAATGGTTTCTGCCATGCAAGCCCGACTTGCACTGGAAATGATGGTAAAAACCGTTTACCGCTTGAAAGGATGGCAGATAGGGGAACGTGCCTCGTTGCTTTCGCTCACCACAGACGAACGCTTTACGGCATTCATCAATAGCGAAGATCTGATGAAACGTATCCATTATGTGCGTAAGATTGGAAACAATGCCGCTCATGCCAATGATGGATTCGTAGGGCGCAGAGAGTCTTTCTTTGCCGTACTGAATCTATATTACATTATTGGTTCCATCCTATTGGCTTGGCAGGTGATTGACACATTACCGGACTTTGACAAAGAGCTGATTCCCCAATCACCTCAACCAAGTAACATTGCCGTTGTTCCTCAAACAGAGCAAGCCTCTTCAGCGACCACGCAGACTGCCGATACTGCCGCAAAAGCGGTGAAAGAAAGTTCAGATGCACAACCTACAACGGTGGATGCCCAGCCTGTTGTAAACGACCTCTCGGAAGCAGAAACCCGAAAATTGTATATCGACCTGTTGCTTCACGAGGCAGGTTGGAATGTATCTGGACATAAGGGTGAAATCATCCCCCGCCATGCCGGAATAGAGATAGAGGTACAGGGTATGCCCAATGAGAGCGGTGTGGGATATGCGGACTATGTACTGTTTGATGCAGACGGAACGCCACTGGCTGTAGTGGAAGCCAAGCGCACCAGTGTAGATGCGACAGCTGGTCGCCATCAAGCGGAATTGTATGCCGATCGTCTGGCTAAACACTACGCCTGTCCTCATCCGGTTATCTACTACACCAATGGTTTTGAAACCCATATAATAGATGGTATCGGTTATCCGTCACGCAAAGTGATGGGATTCCATACCATTGACGAATTGCGCAGAATGATAGCACAACGGAGTCGCAACGACATTACCGACTTGCAGATTTCGGACAAGATAACCAATCGCAACTACCAAAAGCGAGTGATTGAATCAGTGTGCAAACATTATAACGACAAGCATCGTCGTGCCCTGCTTGTGATGGCTACTGGTACGGGAAAGACGCGTATCAGTATCTCACTCGTCGATGTGTTGGTGCGAAACAATTGGGTAAAGAATGTGTTGTTCCTTGCCGACCGTATCGAACTGGTCAATCAGGCAAAAAAGAATTATACAAAGTTATTACCCAACATGACAGTCAGTTCCTTACGTGACAGCGATGTGGATATATCGGCACGTATCCTTTTCTCCACTTATCAGACCATGATAGGACATTTGGACAGGGATACCAAGACATTCTCATTAGGCAGATTTGACCTTATCATCATTGACGAAGCACACCGCAGTGTGTTTGGCAAATATGGAGCAATCTTTGAGTATTTCGATGGACTGCTCTTAGGACTGACGGCAACCCCTCGTGATGAAGTTGACCGCTCTACATACGACCTCTTCGGTATGGAGCAAGGCGAGCCGACCGACAGTTACGAATATGACGAAGCGGTAGCTGATGGCTATCTGAACCCATTCAAGGCAATAAAAGACAACTCAAAAATTCTGACTACAGGAATTGACCCCGAACAACTTACTCCGGAAGAACGGGAGCAATTGGAAGAGATTTTCGAGTATGAGAAGATGAAAGCAGGATTGGAGCCAGATGAACCGTACAGCCGCACCATTAACGCAACGGAGATATTCAAATACATCTTCAACCAAGACACCGTAGATCATGTGCTGAACCGCCTGATGAACGATGGAATCCGAGTGAAAGACGATACCATGATAGGCAAAACCATCATATTCGCCTATAACCACAAACATGCCGTGTTCATAGCCGAACGGTTTACCGCACTTTACCCCGACTTGGGAGCGGACTTCTGCCGAGTAATTGATAATTACGAGAAATATTCATCCGACCTAATTGATAAGTTTGCCGATGCAGAAAAGCAACCACAAATTGCCGTATCTGTAGATATGCTCGACACGGGCATTGATGTGCCTGAAATCGTAAACTTGGTTTTCTTCAAACCTATCCACTCCAAGATAAAGTTCTGGCAAATGATAGGCAGAGGCACACGTCTGTGTGAAAATTTGTTTGGCGAAGGTAGGAATAAAGAAGAGTTTCTGATATTCGATTTCTACCGAAATTTTGAGTATTTTGAGATGAATCCCGAAGGAGCCAAACCCACAAAATCGCAGTCCATTGTAAGTATGCTTTTTAATCTTCGCACTGATATTAAATTCGCCTTGCAGGATGGAGCATATCAAAGCAAAGAAGAATCAAAGGCTTTTCACGACAACCTTGCCGGCATCTTGCACAAGCAAATAGCCGACTTGAACAGGAATCGGATAGATGTGCGCCTTCAACTGAAAGCCGTAGAGACATACGCCACACCAGAAGCCATGGTCTGTTTGACTCTTGGCGATGTGATGGCAATGAAAGGTAATATCTCACCTTTATTCAAAAATGCAACGACAGACACTTCTGCTCTAAAATTTGATGCCCTTGTGCTAAAATCTCAACTTGCGTTAATAGATGAAACGGTCAATTCCACATCGTCAGAGCGGAAAATAATGGACATAGCCAGTTATCTCAAAGAGAAAAAAGCCTCTATTCCGCAAGTGATGGCTAAGATGGATGTGCTGAACGAGGTGCTATCTACTCATTTCTGGGAATCGAAAAGTCTTAACTCACTCGAACGCATCAGGCTGGAACTTCGTGAGCTTATCCAATATTTGGATGGCGGAAAGGCAGGGCAAACATTTACCATCAATGTAACGGACACATTTGAAGAAGACAATTCAGGAGTCAACGTAACCCCTATCCGCACATATCGCCGCAGGGTGGAAGACTACCTCAAAGAGCATCTGTCAGACGATGACACTTTACAGAAGATATATCACCTTGAACCGTTGTCCGAACTGGACATTGCCCGATTGGAACAGATTTTCTGGGAAGAATTAGGATCCAAAGAAGAATTTGAGGCACAAACGAGAACGAAGCCCTACCAACATAACGTAGCCGCCTTCATTCGTTCCATCATTGGTGTGGAACAGGATGTGGCTCTGGAAAAATATCGTGCATTGATACACGGTGCGGAACTAACCCGTATGCAAGAGGAGTATCTACGTACACTCATCCGCTATGTATGCGAGAATGGAGATATTGCCACCGTTATATTGCAGCAACCACCCTTTAATAAGTTTCCTGCTATCTTCCGAGATAGCTCCAAATCTCTTATTGATTATATAAAACTTATCAGTCAGGTGATAGCAGCGTAAATAAATAGTATAATCGGGTACACAATAACATATCACTTGAATTACGAATAATAAGGTAAATATGGAAATTATCAATCTACTGGACTTTACAGACCGCAATGAGCTGAGGAATTGGCTGAAAGTTAACCACAACAAAGCGAAACAGTGCTGGGTTGTCACTTCACGCTCTAAACAGCCTACATACAAATGTATTCCATACATTGAGGTCGTTGAGGAAGCACTATGCTTCGGGTGGATTGATTCAACTATAAAGAAATTACCTGACGGACGTCTTGCACAACGGCTTTCACATCGTCGCAAAAGAAGCCATTGGACTGAATTAAATAAAGAACGCTGTATGAATCTTGAAGACCGAGGACTTATGACAGATGCCGGACGACAAGCATTTGAGAAATCTTATTCCTATGAAATAGTCTCGAAAGGCTCTCTTATGGAAGAAATTATCAAGAAGCACAATATGGAATTGAGACCAGATTTATATAAGTAAGCTTTCGCTATTCTAAAATGTAATAAAGATGATGGCAGAAAATAACATATCCCCTATCAGCTCTGACTTTGAACAGATAAAGAAACAGAACGAAAGCGGTTCAGAGTATTGGACTTCTCGTGATTTGTACGTTACATTAGGTTATAGTACCTATCAAAAATTCATACGTACAATAAGCAAAGCCATTGCGATAGCCAATCATAAAGGACTTAATACAGCAGAGCATTTTAACCATACGGTTGAAATGGTTAAATTAGGGTCTGGCTCATACCGGAAAGTAGAGAATATACATTTATCACGTATGGCTTGTCTGATAATTGCGGAAAATGCCGATGCCAAGAAACCACAAGTGCAAATGGCAAGAGAATATTTCAGACAGGAGATACCAACTACTGAATTAGTTAGCAATAGTCTATCATCCAATATTTTACTCTATAAAACAAAACAAGGAGAAACACGTATTGAGGTCATTTTCAACAATGAAACGTTCTGGATGTCACAAAAACGTATGGCTGATTTATTTGGAGTGGATGTACGAACTATCAACTACCATCTTGGGCAGATTTACGAATCAGGTGAACTTACTAAAGAGGCAACTATCCGAAAAATTGGGATAGTTCAATCAGAAGGAGAACGAGATGTAGAACGCACTCCATTGTTCTATAATTTAGATGCCATCATTGCCGTAGGCTATCGTGTGAACAGTTACCAAGCCACTCAATTCAGAATTTGGGCAACATCTGTTCTGAAAGAAATGTTAGTTAAAGGATTCGTGTTAGATGATGAACGATTGAAACAAGGAAAACATTTTGGCAAAGATTATTTTGATGATTTATTAGAACGCATCCGGGAAATACGGGCTTCGGAACGCCGATATTATCAGAAAATCACTGATGTATATGCTGAATGTAGTGCCGATTATGATTCCAAATCTGAAACGACTCAACTGTTCTTCAAGATGGTACAGAATATGATGCATTGGGCTGTCACTCATCAAACGGCAGCCGAAATCGTTTTTTCAAGAGCAGATGCAGAAATGCCTCACATGGGACTTACCACTTGGAAAAATGCACCTGATGGCAGAGTTCAGAAGTCAGACACAATAGTTGCCAAGAATTATTTATCTGATAAAGAGGTTTCCGCCTTAAATCGCCTATCAACAGCATTCCTTGATTTTGCAGAGCTTCGTGCAGAAAGGCAGATTATTACCACGATGGCAGACTGGAAAAAACAATTGGATGAGTTCTTGACTTTATACAAATATGACACCTTGAATGATGCCGGAACTATTTCCGCAGAACAAGCGAAAGAAAAAGCATACGCAGAATATGACAAATTCCGCTTGATTCAAGACAAAGAATATCTTTCTGATTTTGACAAGGAAATCAAGGTGTGGAAAGAAAAAGGGTTGTTTGGCGAAGATTAATTCTATCTATAAGTACTATTAACAGGAACATAAGATGAATTATAGCAATGCATTCTCACTATCTTTTCCCGAAGCCAAGACAATCATTGTTTCGGGGGATATTCATGGAGACTTTAATCAGTTAGTGTTCAAACTCTGCATTCAATATAAGTTGACGGACACCCTATTGATTGTTGCTGGGGATTGTGGTTTTGGCTTTGAAAAGAAAGAATACTATGAGCAAATGATTAGACGAAATGCCAAGAGAATGAATCAAGCCAACAATTGGATTGTATTTGTGCGTGGCAATCATGATAATCCTGCTTATTTCGATGGAACAACATTCAACTACAAACGCTTCATCGCTGTTCCTGATTATACTATTCTTCAAGCCTGCAATCATACCATCCTTTGTGTAGGTGGAGCTATCTCTATTGACCGTATTTATCGCATAAATGAATGGAACAAACGGAAATATCGTGTTCACTCCAATGAGTCGCAAGAAAATGATATTCCTCGCAATTTATATTGGCAGAATGAAGTTCCTGTTTACGACGCTGATAAGATAAACACCATCAGTGCAGATTTCTTAATTGATACAGTTGTCACACATACCGCGCCATCACATTGTGAGCTATTCTTAAAAAGCAACCTCAATCAATGGGCAGAGAACGATCCATTACTTCTTGAGGATGTACAACTTGAAAGAGAAGTAATGGATATGCTTCTTAACCATCTCAAAACCAACAACCACTCGGTGAGCCATTGGTATTATGGTCATTTTCACCAAAGTTGGCATTCCGCTATTGACGGAATACTATATCAGATGCTCGACATTATGGAGTTCAGCCAAGTTTATTGATTTATACCATTTCGGGTATAATATTGAAATAAAAAGCGGAATTATACCCGATAGGATATAATGGTCTCCCCCGAATAGAAGTGTACCATTTATGGCATACAAACACTTTTTCAAACGAATAATACGGTTTCGCTACACTTTTTCAAACGAATCAAGTCCCCCCAAATAATCAGAACGCAAAAATCCCACCGCAAACCGCAGAAATTCCAAGAAAAGCATTATCTTTGTATTCAACAAGCGTTCTGTAACATCCATACGGAAAAGCCCTATCATTCAACACGTTGAAACTGATAACGGACATTCTACAAAAGGACTGAAAAGAGGCGGTACAACACGTATATGCAAAGCTATGAAATACAATGATTTGCATTTGTCCCTACATTCTGTGTACTTGTTAAAACGGAGGTTGTACCGATTAAAATGAATAGTCACTGATAATCAGTGATGTAAATATGCTGCATCGACAATTATCATTTCATAAAGCTGTTTGGATCTCTTATTTGTGAATACATACAAATGTTATAATAATGATATACAGCTAAATATAAACAAAATATCTATAGCTAAAGTTACTACAAATGATATTCCGTTTAGAATGTTAGAAAAATATCCTCGTTAATTATTTCAGCAACTCTAGAAGTTGTTATCAACGAACTCCAAGTTTATTGAAATTATCCTCGATATGCTAATAGAATCTTACACCATTACTCTACAACTTATTATTTCGTTATTGAATACTATTCTTGATCTCCATCTAGTGAAACTGCTGGAAGATATCTCATCCAATCCATCATATTAGAAAGATTTCTTATTCTTTCATCTATCGTAGGGAATTCTATTGCATCGAACAATGCCTGTTAGTTAGAATTTGATTAAGTCATATTTGAAATATCAGAATTATGCAAATTATCGGTACTATTTCGAATCAGTGCCGATAATTTGCATGTTACTGACTAACCAAACGGATTGCCAGATGTGCGTTAACATATGAAATATGACATTAGTCTACCTTCACCCTCTCCTC
>ERZ507003.893-NODE-893-length-14273-cov-3.997609_pt1 | contig 14273 bp, 17 predicted proteins | sample MGYA00513166_ERZ507003 | MGnify/ENA metagenome assembly ERZ507003
GTCATTCAGAGCGGAAGTAAGAATGCTGTATGAGAAAACAGGGAGACGGCTATGTGACACGGAGTGAAGAATCTATTACACTGGATGACGCCTTACCGGCTTCCTCGCCACAGCAAATCCTTCGCTTACGCTTCGGATGACGTCTTACCGTTAGTGACATTTATCAGCCGATAAAAAAGGGCATCCGTAGCAGCGGGAGAAAATGCTTTTCTGTTTCACCGCACTATTCTGTGTCTATCGTTTTCGATACAGAGGGGGATGTATGGTACAATGGAAAAAATACCTTTTATTTCATGAAGGAGCAGAGTATGTACGAAGAGACGACGATTGCCGCCATCGCTACCGCGCCCGGCGAAGGGGGAATCGGTATCATCCGTCTGAGCGGCGTTTCCGCATTGGAGATCGCAGATAAAATATTTCATACGGGAAAAATTAAAACCTTTAAAGAAGCTGTGCCTCGCATGATGTATTTCGGCCATGTGACGGACGGCGAAAAGAGGATTGACGAAGGTCTTGCGGTGTACATGAAAGCCCCTCATTCCTACACGGGAGAAGACGTGGTGGAAATCCAGATCCACGGCTCGGCGGAGGCGCTTCGGGAAACACTGGCCCTTGCTTTGCGCAGCGGCGCAGTTCCCGCCATGCGCGGCGAATTTACCAAACGGGCTTTTTTGAACGGCCGTCTTGATCTGGCGCAGGCGGAAGCCGTCATGGACATTATCAGCGCGAAAGGGGAAGCGGCGCTTACCCAGGCGGAAAGCCATCTGTCCGGCGCGCTTTCCGGTTTTGTCCATGAGGTCATGGAAAAACTCAAAGACCTCATTACGAAATTGGAAGTGACCATCGACTATCCCGAAGAAGATTTGGAAGACCTTACCATGGAAGAAACAGGGGACGCTTTGGAGAAAATTGACAAATCCCTGTCGGCGCTTCTGAAACGGTCCGAAGAGGGACGGGTTATCAGGGAAGGACTCCGCACCGCGATTATCGGGAGACCGAACGCGGGGAAATCATCCCTGCTGAATGCCCTTCTGCAGGAAGAACGGGCGATTGTCACCGATGTGCCGGGCACAACGCGGGACACCATTGAAGAGGCGGTTCACATATCGGGAGTTTCCCTCCTTCTTATGGATACCGCCGGTCTGCGGGAAACGGACAATAAAGTGGAACAGATCGGGATCGAACGGGCGCGGGCATCCATGGAAAAAGCAGATCTCATTCTTGCGGTCATTGACGGTTCGTCGTCTTTGGATGAGGAAGATAAAACCATTCTCCACAGTCTCGGCGGAAAAAAGGCGATTGTCATTTTAAATAAATATGACCTCACGCCGGAAGTCAAGGCGGAAGATATATGGGAAATCGCGGGACATGTCCCTGTAGTTTCTCTTTCCGCCCGTTACGGGAGCGGGATGGACGAACTGCGGGACGAACTGCGGAAGATCACTGAAAAGCAGGATGCCGACGCGGGCCGTGTCCTCTTCCTGACCAACCTTCGCCATGTGGAATTGGTACGGAAGGCGCTGGACAATGTCCTCCGCGCGAGGGCGTCCGTCCGTGAGGGCCTTCAGGCGGACTTCATCGTCATCGATCTCACGGAAGCCTGGAAAACGATGGGGGAAATCACGGGCGATACCATGGATGATGAACTGATCCATTCCATTTTCAGCCGCTTCTGCGTGGGGAAATAAGGTGCTTCCATAAATCATGGGGCAGAGAATCAATCGGATATGTTTGGATAAGGCGGCGGAGCTGCCGGGCGTTTTCCGGCGGGCTTCCCGCTTTTGCATTGACTTTTATTTTTTCTTATGGTAATAATGAAAATATCTATCATTATCATATTTACCTGAAGCGGGGTGTATATAAATGAAAAAATATGTAAGCAGTTCCATTCTGCTTGTCTTGAGCCTTCTTTTTATTATCGGGGAGCAGACGGTGGCGGGACCGTGCCCTGTTATGCTGGACGGCAGATTTATGGTGTGCCATTGGGTGGGGCAGGCGGTTCTCGGCGTGGGGATCGTGCTTGTGGTTCTTTCGCTGCTTCATCTGGCCTTTAAAAATGACGGTATGAAATTGGGTTTAGATCTGGCAGTCATTGCCAATGCCGTCCTTTTACTGATGATTCCCAACCGCCTTATTCATCTTTGTATGAAAAACCATATGCAGTGCCATACGGTCATGGAGCCTTTTGTTCTGATTATGGGGGTATTGATGATCGCGGCGGCGCTGGGTGATTTCTTTTTCCGGCGCCGTGTCGTGAAGAAAGAGGCCGCCCATGGATCTTAACCGGCTGCCCTGGAGGAATCTGTCCCGCAGGCCGCTGCGGACGGCGGCTCTCCTCGTGCTTACCTTTTTCCTTTCCTTTGTCATTTTTGCCGGTTCCATGGCAGTCGTGAGCCTTCAGAACGGTCTGGGGACATTGGAAAATCGTCTTGGCGCGGATATTATCGTCGTACCGAACACGGCAAAGCGGAAAGTAGATCCTAAAACGATGATACTGGACGGGACACCGGGCTATTTTTACATGGAGCGGGAAAAGATGACGCTTATTTCCCATATCGAAGGCGTGGAAAAGGTATCGCCCCAGATCTTTCTCGCGTCCCTTTCCGCTTCATGCTGCTCCGTTCCGGTGCAGATTATCGGGTTTGAGCCGGAAACGGATTTTATTATCCAGCCGTGGATCCGTGAAAGCTACGGCAGAGAACTTGCCCATGGCGATGTGGTGGTGGGCTCGGCGGTCAATGCGGACGTGGGTGATACGATCCGTTTTTACAACAAAGACTGCCGCATCGTAGCAAAACTGGCGGCGACCGGTACGGGGCTTGATACTGCGGTCTATACGAAAGCGGAGACCATACGGACGCTCATCGAGGCGGCGTCGAAGATGGGGCTGAATCCGCTTTTTGAAGGCGATGTGGAAAACGTTATTTCTTCCGTTTACATCAAAGTAAAAGACGGTTATGACATTAAAAAAGTGACGGAAAATATCAATCTCCGTGTACGCCGTGTGAAGGCAATCCAGATGAAAGACATGCTTTCCGAAATAGCGGGCAGCCTTTCAGGGGTTTCAAAAACGATTACCCTTCTTTTCGCGGCGGTCTGGGTGATGGTGTTCATTGTGTTGGTCGTTTCCTTCTCCGTCCTTGTGGGAGAAAGGAAAAAAGAATTTGCCCTGCTCCGTGTGATGGGAACGTCACGAAGAAAACTGGCAGGGATTTTATTGAAAGAAACTCTTATCCTGAGCGTTTCCGGCGGCGCGGCAGGCGTGCTCATGGGACTCCTTGTGGTGATTCCTTTCAGCGGGCTCATTGAAACGGGACTGAAACTGCCCTTTCTTCTTCCCGGGATCAGGGAAACGGGATGGCTGGCGTTTGCCGCGATGGCGGTCATTTGCCTGGCGGGCCCCGCGGCATCGGCATATGCTGTGCTGCGCCTGTCCCGTGTCGATCCCGCGACGATTTTAAGGGAGGGTGAATAAATGCGTCTGGAAGCGGAACAGGTAACGAAACAATACCAAACAGATCCGAAAAAAGCACGGTTTGCTTATGCCCTTTCTGGAACCGATCTGGTGGTGGAGAGCGGAGAATTTGCCGTCATTACAGGAAAATCGGGAAGCGGAAAATCCACGCTCCTCCATATCCTTGCAGGGCTGCTTCAGCCGACATCGGGCTGCGTGCTGGCGGGAGGAAAAGATTTGTACCGCATGGCGGACGGTGAACTGTCAAAGTTCAGAAATGAAAATATAGCCGTCATTCCCCAGGGCGGCGGAGCGATTTACAGCCTGACGGCGGAAGAAAATATCCGTCTGCCCCGGAACATCTGTGGAAAGAAAGAAGAGAAAGACATTCTGCCGCTCATGAGAGAACTGGGGATCGAACAGCTGAAAGACGCATATCCCTCTGAACTTTCCGGCGGCGAGCTGCGCCGCGTGGCCATCGCGAGAGCGCTCTTTCAGGGCACAGGGATCCTTCTTGCCGACGAGCCGACCTCTGACCTTGATGAAGAGAATACGGATATCGTCGCAAAGCTCCTCCGCAGGGCGGCAGACAGCGGAAAAACGGTTTTTGTCGTCACCCACGAGATGGATATGCTGCCCTATGCCGATTCCCACTACATTATGAAAGAAGGCGTTCTGAGGAAGGCCGATGAGAAGATAAAAGCTATCAGCTGTGAGCTGTCAGCCGATAGCTAAATATTCTTTTACGATATGATCCTTGTATAAGACGTTAAACGTCATCCTGAACGAATGTGAAGGATCTGTTACCGTGATGAGGAAAATCGGTAAGGCATCATCAGCATAATAGATTCTTCACTCCGTGTCACCATCCCGTTTCCTGCCTTTCTACCACGGTATTCTTGCTTCCGTTCAGAATGACGATTTTGGGAAAGCGCGTCATTATCAATGGGGAACAGAAAACGGCATGATGACGAAGACCGAAAGACATTGCCCAGAACGATAGCGAAGAATCTGTACCCGTGGGGAGGAAGCCGATAAGAAGATAAAAGCTATCAGCTGTGAGCTGTCAGCTATAAGCTAAATATTCTTTTACGATTTAAATCATCTGTGATGCGGGAAAAGAGGAGTTCTTGTATAATATGTTTATTGAGAAACAGATGTGTTGAAGGAGGACTCATCGTATGTGTGGCGGATTGAAGAAAAGATACATTTTGACGGCATTGGTGTGTTTCGGCACTGTCATGTCCGGCGGGGGGTTTGCGCAGGCGGAAAGCACAACGGCGGAAAGCCGCAGTGAAACGCGGACGACAGTGGACAGGAATGGAACGATTGCCGAGCGTGTCCGGCAGACAGAATCGCGCACAACGGTTTCCAGCGAGACAAAGGACAGTGATGCGATTCGGAATATGGCCGCAGAACAGCGCCGGCAAATGGAACGTATGGGATTGCCTCATACGGGAAACCGGGAGTTTAATGAGAAGGTGGAATATCAGTATGAGTCCGGCGTGGTGCTGAATGAGCTCCTGGCGCCGCTTGTGGTACCTAATCGAAATGTGCCCAAGTCGATTGGGACATGGGCAGGAATGACTTTCCAAAATGACAGGATTATAGAGCAGGGGATCCTGGCGAAATGCAAATCCGGCGGCAAGTGGGGTATTCTTGGCACAGACGGGAAAGAGCTGATTGCTCCTGCTTATAAGGAAATCCTGGATGTGAATGACCGCACCGGTGTGATTCATGTCATGGTGGATAAGAAAACCACACGGTTCATTTCCAAAACAGGCGAACAGCTGACACCGGAGGCCGCCGATGAATCGGATCGCCGGAGCAGGACGGATGCTGCCGGGCAGGAAGACGGCCGGGAGTATTATGACAGCGACGGCTATACATCCTTTAAAGAAAAAGGGAAATACGGTTTCAAAGACGGCATGGGGAAGGTGGTCATCTCACCGCGGTATAAGGATGTGCTTGCCGAGTTCAGTGAAGACCGTGCTTTCGTGAAGAATGAGAAAGGGAAGATCGTTGCTGTTGACGGCAGCGGCAGGGAACTGTTCCAGGCGCCGTCCAATCAAATGTATGCGTATGAAGGCGGTTTGGCCGAGTACCGCCGTAAAGTAGGAGGCTTCAATGTGGGCAGTCTGCTGGGCTTTGTGACCGGCGGCCTGATATACGGAGGATTCGGCTATAACGGCATCGGTCTTGGCGGTTTTACCTATGACGGAGCCAAGCGCGGTTACATAGACCGTGACGGAAATATCGTCATTGACAGCAGGAATGATAAAGTATGGCCCATGACCTGGTATGGTACAGTCATTAAAAATGACGGGAAAACCGGTTTTGTAAATCGGAAAGGAGAATATGTTATCCGGCCGGGAGATTATGATGTAGGCGACTTGGACGAGATTAACGGCCTTTTGGTATTGAAAGACGGAAAGACCGGAAAAAGCGGGATTTTCAGTGTGGAAACGGGACAGAAGGTGATTCCTTTCCGGTATGACGGTATCACCTTTGCCGGTTCCGACCGTCTGGTCGTAGAGAAAAATGGGGTCCGCAGCTTATACAATATGAGAACAGGGTATTCTGTATTTTCCGTATCTACCGACATGACGATTGATCCTTTCCTTCATGACCGGCTGACATGGGTGCACCAGGGAAGCAGCAATTACGAGGTCATCAATGACCAGGGACAAATCCTGTTTGCCGATAAAGAAGGCCTTATTGAAGAGGCACGCCCGTTCAGCCACGGATACAGCGCAGTGAAGGCCAAGGGAAAGTGGGGAATCATGGACGCTTCCGGGAAATGGCTTGTACAGCCTGTTTATCAGGATCTCGATATATTATAGAAAAATAACTTTATATAAAGAATGTTTGTCAGAATGACAGCGGACGGCAAGGCGTCATCAGAGTCATGGATTCTTTGCGCCGTATGACATAGCCGTCTCCCTGTTTTCTCATACAGCATTCTTACTTCCGCTCTGAATGACGGGATACGGTAAGGCAGCATAATGACGGAGGGACGCTAAGCATCATAATGACAGAGAACATTAAATGTCATCCTGAACGGAGGTGAAGGATCTGTTACCGTAATGAGGAAGACGGTAAGAAGATAAAAGCTATCAGCTGTGGGCTGTCAGCTATAAGCTGTTAGCTGTTAGCTGTGAGTTAAAAGCCGAAGCATATGATTTCCGTTAGGTGTCATACGAAACAACAGCAAAGGATCTGCTGCTATAATGAGGAAAACGTTAAACGTCATCCTGAACGAACGTGAAGGATCTGCTATTGTGGTGAGGAAGCCGATAGGATCACTTCCTCCATTTGGGAGTCTTGGAAAATTCTTCACGCCGTCCGTAAATGACATGGTATAATAAAAATAAATTTGCGATGGAAAAATCAGGGAGGGCGCATGAGCCGGGCAGATATACAATACCTTGGAATTATAAAGAATATACTGGACGCAGGGAGCTTAGGCGATAACCGCACGGGGATGCCGGCGTATAAACTGCCGCACCAGATCATGCAGTTTGATTTGGAAAAGGAGTTTCCGATCCTGACCACCAAGTTTGTGGCATTCAAGACATCGGTGAAAGAAATCCTTTGGATATGGCAGAAACAGTCCAATGATGTGCGTCTTCTCCAGCAGTGGAACTGCCATGTATGGGATGAATGGATGCGGGAAGACGGCACCATCGGAAAGGCTTACGGCTACCAGCTCGGCAAGTATCATCAGGTGGATACGCTTCTGGAAACGTTGAAAAAAGATCCTCAAAGCCGCCGTATGGTGGTAGATCTGTGGAATGTGAAGGATCTGCCCGATATGGCGCTGTATCCCTGTGCGTTTCTTACGATGTGGGATGTTTCCGACGACGGCCGCTTAAATTGCATGCTCGTCCAGCGCTCGGGGGATATGGGGCTTGGCGTTCCTTTTAATATGGCGCAGTACGCGGCTCTTGTCCACATGATTGCCCAGGTGAGCGGACTCCGCGTCGGACTTTTTACGCATGTTATCAATAATGCCCATGTGTATAAAAACCACGTGGACGCTATGAAGACACAGCTGGCCCGTCTGCCGAAGGCTTACGACGCGCCTGTCCTGAAACTGAATCCCGATGTTCATGATTTCTACGACTTCAAGCCGGAAGATATCGTGCTGGAAAATTATAAGCACCATGAAAAGATTGCCATGGAGGTTTCCGTATGAGCCTGTCCATCATCGTTGCCCGCGCGGCGAACGGCGTCATCGGTAATGATAATAAACTTATCTGGCATTTGCCGGACGATTTGAAAATATTTAAATCCCGCACGATGGGACGCCCCATCATCATGGGAAGAAAGACTTTTGAGAGTCTGCCGAAAGTGCTTCCCGGCCGCGTCCATTATGTACTGACAGGAAACAGGGCATACAGCGTGCCGGAAGGGGTTTATGTGTTCCACACTGTAAAAGAATTGCTCTCTGCTCTTCCTGAAGGGGAGAACTTTATCATCGGCGGGGAAAAGATGTACGAAGCCATGTTTCCCTATGCGGATAAAATGTATATCACGGAAATAGAAAAAGAGTATGACGGCGACACGGTATTTCCTTCTTTCCGCAAAGAAGAATGGAAAGAGACGGAATCTGTCATGGGGAAGGGAGATCCGGTCCATCGCTTTGTCACTTATGAAAGAGTGAGGGGATAAGCGCTGCGGCAGCGGAAAGATATAAATTTGATCAAGGGTGGTTGCGGTTTGCAGACGGGGAGGATGTATGCGGAAACGTCAGGGGTTCGCCTTGCTTTGGGCGGTATCGGCGGTAAGCATCGTATTTCTTCTCGGAGGGATCGCTTTTTTTATGCTCCAGGCAGCGCTGCGTTCTGAACAGGCCATGGAGATTGAGGCGGATGAAGCTTTTCTGGTACAGGAAGTCATGGAAACGATCAAGTATAACAGCCGCCTGCAGGGCGCGCTCCCTGTTCCTTCCGGAGACGTGGCGCGGAACGGACGGAATTACCATATTTTAATAGAAGAAAATCATCGAATGATAGAGGGCGTGGAAATGCGGGAAGTCTCCTGCACTGTCACCGATAAGACGGGCACGTCCTTTTCTGCTGTCATGCTTTTGGAGGCGCCATGAAGCGGAAAGGATTCATTCTTATGGAAGTCCTGCTGGCGCTTCTGCTCCTGTCAGCGCTGGCGGCGGCCGTTTTTCCGACTCTCGGACAGACGATGGGTGCCGCAGTGTTCATGGAGCGGCGGGGACGGGCAGTGAACGAAGCCGTTTTTGCTGCCGATTTCATGATGGAAAAAATACGGAATAATCTCAGGGGAAGCGCGGCGCAGATGAGCGGGAACGTGTACAGGTACGAAGCGTATATATGGGTGAAGGATGGCAAGGATAAAAAGAAAAAAGTACGGGCTCCTTACAGCTTTTTCGTAGAGGGAGAAAAACTCAAGGTCCGTCTTCATAACGGCATGAGTGAGCCCGTGACAGGAGAGAATACGGGGGGCACGGAAATGACGGCGTTCCTCCCGCCGGAAGGAGGATCCGTATTTCAAGTGCAGCCGAAAGGGTTGGTGAACGTATCTTTCCGGATGGAAAGCCGGAATCCGAAAGAAGTATATGCTGTGAAAACGGCGATCCTTCCTTATCGTGACTTTTACGGGGTGTAGTAATGAGCAGGCGGAAAGGATTTATGGCGGTATCGCTTCTGCTTCTTCTGTCGGCGCTCACGGCGGTGCTGGGAGGGCTTCTCTTCTCCCTTTCGCGGGGGCGCGGCGGGAGCCTGGCATATAGAAACGGACTGTCTGCCATATACGCGGCGGAGAGCGGAGCAAACTGGGCGCTCGCCTCTTTAAAACAGGGACCTGTAGAAAATAAAGAAAGAACCATCCCCTTGGATGGCAGAGAAGCGCGTGTCCGTATTTCTTCCGTGACAAAAGAAGGAAATACATGGAAAGGAAAGATTTCTTCCGACGGCGTGGATTTACAGACGAAGGCGATGCGCTTCGTGAAAATTACTTTTACTGTAGAAGACAGTGGAGAACGGAAAATTATGGTGGAAAGCGTGGCGAGTGACCGATGAAGTTGTGGACAGAAGATGTCATATCACGGGTGAAAGCTTTCCTGCCTGCAGGAGGACGGAAAACCGTGGTCATGGCGGCGGCAGGGCGGTTATGGCTGGCGGAAATGGAAAAAGGAAAGTACCTTGTAAAGAAAAGCGCGGCGCTTCCGAAGATAACGGAAGAATCCCTTGCGGAAGCGTTTTCCTCCCTCAGCGGCATAGGGGAACGTGAGATAATCTTGATTTATAATTCTCCCGATCTTTACACGGCGTGCAGAACATTTCCCGCTATGACGGAAGAAGAACTGGCGGAAACCATGTACTGGGAGCAGGACAGGATTTTTGGCGTCCGCGAGGATTTACGGCTTTCATGGAAAGCGCTTTTGGAAGATGCTGCCGGCTGGACAGTATCTCTGGCAGGAGTGCGGGAAGACTCGGTGGCATGCTGGCAGTCAGCGGCGGAAAAAGCGGGGAGAAAAATAACCCGGTGCATACCCGTGACGGCGGTGGAACTTCCGCGGGAGCGGCAGCCGCTGTATTTGTATGGGAAAGGAAAGTCCGCACTCTTCCTCTTCCGTGAAGAGCATGTGCAGGAATCACGGATATTGAACATGACCGACGCTGATAAAAAATTAGACGTTTTTCTCCGGCATTTGTCAAAATCTTATGATATGGAAGGGCGGGAAATCATTTTCATTCCTATGAGCGGCGGAGTGAAAGAAATCTCTTTCTGGAAAGAGCTGGCGGAAAGATGGCAGGAGAAAATCAAAACTTTGTCTCTGCCGGGCGAAATAGAGCCGGATGATTTTACAGACCCGGCTGATGAAAAAGAGGATGGAAGTTCTTTCTATAAAAACGAAATGCCTGCGGATGAAGAATCAGAGCAGATATTTTCTACGGGAAATATGGAAGAGGAAGTACCCGTAAAAACTGCCGCTTATGAAGAAGAAACGGAAGAATTATGGGAAATCCTTCTTCCCGTCATGGAAGCGGCGGAAGGAGCAGAAATGGATTTCTTCGCCGGAAAAAAGAGGAAAGCGCTCCTGACCGGCGAGGTGGATTGGCTTCGCGCAGGCCAGGCGGTGTCGGCACTGTCTGCTGGCGCAGGAATCCTTTGTGCTATTTTCCTCGGATATGCTTCTCTTGAAGAAAGGGAGGCGGAAGCGAAACTGGCAGAACTTTCTGCCGTACGCATCGAAATGGAGGCGGAACGGAAAGAACGAGCAAAAGAAAATCAGCTCCTGTCAGAATTGAAATCGCTGGAAGAAAATGATCTCCGGTGGGAACAAAAATTGATTGCACTGTCGGAGTGCACGCCGCAGGGGATCGTCCTGTCCGAAATAAACGCCGGCGAAGGAACGGTCCATATCACGGGTACGGCGGATTCCCCGGTGACGGCCATGCGGTTTCAAAAGGAACTGGAAAAGGCCTGGGGCGGTAAAACATATATCGAAAAGCAAAAACGGGAACCGAACTTAAAAATGGCGGCGTTCACTCTTTTGTGGAAAGGCGGTCAGCCATGAGCCTCAATGAATTTCTGAATGATAAAAAATACACTGCCGCCTTCTTTCTGCTGGCGCTGTGTTTCTTTCTCCTCGACTGGTATCTTTTTGCTGCCGTGGGGGAAAAGGAAGAACACATCCGCCGGCTGGAGACAGAAACCGCTCTTCTGGAAAACCGGGCCAAACTTCCGAAAAGAAGCAGCCGGATGCCCTTTCTGAAAACTCTTCTCGAAGATACTGCGGCAGATACGGTTTTCTCCGCCTTTATGGAAAGCGGCTGCGCTGTGGAAGAAATAAAGGAAGAAGAAAATGAAAAGTTCCATGTATTTCATGTAAAAGGGAAAGGTTCTTTTTCACAAATCACCGCGGCCTTTGGTATAATAAAAGGCAAAGAGAGATGGTCGGCGGCGGAGCTTTGCGCCCTGAAACGGGAAGGGAACCTTCTTGCCTATGAAGTAGAAGTCCGCGCCGTCCGAAACCGAGGTATGTATGAAAAAGAGAAATATAGTCCTGATCGGGCCTATGGGGACGGGAAAGAGCCGGGCGGCCAAAATACTCGCCGACGGCTTTGACTGGCAGCTTGCCGATACCGACCGCATGATGGAACGGGAAACAGGAATGCGGATTGCCGACTATTACTGCGCAGCAGGCGCCGAAGCCTTTGAAGAAAAGGAAATGGCGCTGATTAACCGCGTCCGGTACTACCACGAGGCTGTCATCGCCATGGGCGGGAATTATCCCATGACGGAAAAGAAATTCAGGCTGCTGTCCGAGCATGGTCTTGTGATTTTGCTTTTTGCCAAACCTTACCGTCTGGCAGAGCGGGTACGCCGCCGTGTCGGGAAACGGCCGACTATGGACTATTCCGACGTCGACGGTTACGTCCGGCAGATGCTCCGCAAATGGACAAAATGGAAAGACCGCGTCGATCTCGTCATCAACACAACGAATACCCATCCCGAGCAGACCGCACTCCTCGTGGCCAGATACATTGACCGCCATCATGTGGAATTTGTAGAAAGAAATTAAACAGCATACAGAAATCAGCTGACAGGTTACAGAAAAGGCTCCAGATATCTTATTAATGAGGGGATTCATGAATTATCGAAATCTTGAAGTTTGGAAGAGATCTTTAGATTTAACTGCAGATATCTATCGTTTAACTAAACGGCTGCCTAAGGAAGAATTGTTTGGATTGTCGGATCAGATGAGAAGAGCAGTCATATCGATTCCATCAAATATTGCAGAGGGAGCAGGTAGAAACTCTGACAAAGAATTCAAAAGATTCCTGTTCATTGCAAATGGTTCAATTGCGGAATTAGAAACGCAATTACTTATCTGTGAAAAACTCGATTTTGCAGATCAAGCAGATATATATAGTTTATTAAGACGAACAGAAGAAATACGAAAAATGATATTTGGTCTGAAGAATCGGATTGATCTGAAATCTGATAACTGATAACTGATAACTGATAACTGGTAACTGATAGCTGACGACTGACAACTGACAACTGACAACCATCTTTATCAAAGGAGAAACTATGAAAAAAATAGCTGTGCTTACCTCAGGCGGGGACGCGCCGGGCATGAACGCGGCCATTCGAAGCGTGATACGGATGGCGGGTTTTCTGCATTGTGAAATCGTGGGTATCCATCGGGGGTACTCGGGACTTTTGGAAGAGGATTTCCGGCTGCTCACGAATCGTGATGCCGGCGGGATTGTCCTCCGCGGCGGTACGATGCTGAGAACCGCCCGTTGTCCCGCCTTTTTTGATGAAGACAATCAGAAAAAAGGCGCGCAGATCTTAAAAAATCACGGGATAGAAGGGCTTGTCGTCATCGGCGGCGATGGTTCCGTCCAGGGGGCGGCGGCCTTGTCCAGCCTTGGCATACCCACTGTAACCATACCCGGCACCATAGACAATGATATGCACGGCACGGATGAAACCATCGGCCATGATACGGCGGTCAATGCCGTGGTGGGCGCGGTCAGCCGTATCCGTGATACCGCATCTGCCCACGACAGGGCAGCCATTATCGAGGTGATGGGACGGTTTGCCGGAAATATAGCCCTTGATGCGGGAATTGCCTGCGGTGCCGAATACATCCTTGTTCCCGAAGTTCCCTTCAGCCGTGAAAAGCTGGCAAGGAGCCTGATCGGGCAGATGAAAGAAGGCAGAACAAACAGCATCATCATCTGCGCGGAAGGCGCCGACGATGGCAGAGCTTTGGGAGACTGGCTGAAAGAACGGACCAATATAGATATCTGTACTACTATTCTGGGATTTACCCAAAGAGGCGGCCGTCCCAGTGCCAGAGACAGCATTTTGGCATCCCTCCTCGGCGCGGCAGCCGTGAAAGCCCTCTTAGATGGGCAAATTGCTTCCCTTATCGGAATGAATAAGGGGGAAATCCGTATTCTGCCGTACAGCGAGGCGGCGAAAGAAAAAAAGATATTCAAAAAGGGTCTCTATACCCTGGCAAGCATACTGGGCGCCGCACAAGAAGAGGGGGATATAGCAGAAAGCGGACTGTAAAACATAGCGGAGAGTAAACGGTGATTGATAATGGTTTTACCGCTTTCCGGGGAATTATAAAAAGTACACATGTCCTGTTTTGTAAAATGCTGATTCAGCGGAAAGGATGGTGTACTTTTTATGTACGATATTAACGTTTCTTTCCTGCTCATGAATATTTAAACCTTATTTCATGTTATTTTCCTTTGATAAAGCGGCTTTTAGCCTCTAGTTTTTAGCTGCTAGTCGCTAGTAGCTAGTTACCAGCTCTTAGCTTCCTGTTCACGATTTTATTTTTCATATTAACCTCCAACGTTTTTGAAAAAATAGGGGAATAAAGAAATGCACCTCCAACATTTTTGAAAAAATAGGGGAATAGAGAAGGGGATTCCCCTGATTGAGTGAAAATGAGGGAGCTGTTATTTCTTACATTTCCTTTCTTTACGAGTTTCACGGTGAAATTACATATTTTCGCTCGTATCTCTTGCTGCATTGAAGAGAAAACGGAGCAGGAATGATGAAAGCATTCTGCGATTTTGTTTAATCTTGTGGGGGCTGCTGTCTTTCAGGTTTGTTTACAGAATCTGATTTTATATCTAATTTACTGATTAATAAGTTTTTGTATATTCTTTAAATCTCCTTTTAAAGAATAGTATCATGCGTTTTTGCTGCATACAAGAAAAATCAAATAAAAGGAATCTTGCGGTTTATGCTTATTATGAATATTTTGGAACGGATTTCTTATATTAAACAAGCCGGTATAATG
>ERZ507003.900-NODE-900-length-14250-cov-12.033181_pt1 | contig 14250 bp, 16 predicted proteins | sample MGYA00513166_ERZ507003 | MGnify/ENA metagenome assembly ERZ507003
ACATGTTCTGCTTCGCTTTTTGCTTTCGCTGTTGTATCAGCTCCAGAATACAGGTAAGTTCCATAAGGGATCCCCAGTCTCTCACATTCACTGGAATTGTAGTCCCAATACTTATCATCTTTATCTGTTTGATTTACACCATATCCACATCGGATGATCGCATAATCTGCCAAAGCACTGTTCTTTACCTGTTCCCAATCGATCTTGCCTTGATGCGAACTTACATCAATTCCCTGCTGTGTTGCATTGGCTGGTTTCTCTGCACCCCAGACTTTGCATGTTGTCTGAAATATCATAAACACGCTGATCAGCAATAAGAGTACCCCAACAACCAATCCAGTAAACATTCCTAGTTTTTCACTTCTCTTCATTTTCATCTCTGCCTCCTAAGTATGATCGTTTCCTTATTTTTTCTTCCACATTTATCATATCATATTTTTTTCGGCAGAAAGTGAACATTTTCTTAATTTTTCTGTAAATTTATACACATCCCATCTTGATCATCTCTCTTTTCAGGCGTTTGATGATCTTTTTCTCCAGTCTTGATATGTAAGATTGTGAAATTCCAAGCATATCAGCGACTTCTTTCTGTGTTTTTTCTTTTCCTTCTTTTTGATTGATCCCAAACCTTAATTCAATGATCATTTTCTCGCGGTCCGTAAGGATCGTCATGGCTCTTGTCAGAAGTTTCTTATCTACTTCATGTTCTAAGTCCTTGTAAATGATATCTTCATCGGTTCCAAGGATATCGGATAATAATAATTCATTTCCATCCCAGTCTACATTTAATGGCTCATCGATGGAAACTTCCATTTTTGTCTTGTTATTTCTTCTTAAATACATCAAAATTTCATTTTCGATACATCTGGATGCATAAGTCGCAAGTTTGATCTTCTTTGCCGGGTTAAATGTATTGATCGCTTTGATCAGACCGATCGTACCAATCGAAATCAGATCTTCCACACCGATTCCCGTGTTGTCAAATTTCTTTGCTATGTATACAACCAATCGTAGATTTCTCTCGATCAGCATGCTTCTTGCCGTTTCTTCATTGACAGTTCCTAACATATGGATCATTTTCTGCTCCTCCGCTGTATCAAGCGGTGCTGGAAGTATCTCCGTTCCCCCAATATAATGAATCTCATTTCCTCTTCCAAAAAATGTCCTTCTTCCACTTACCAAGCTCAACTTTAACACAATCATTACCTCCCATTTTTGATCAGATCCGGATGTAGTAACATTTCGTAAGCTCCCCATTTGGAAAGGGATACTTTGGATATGGCGATCACTGCCTTTTTGTGTTCTATTATCCGGTCCTCTTTCGTGATTTTCATATCATTTGCCATCACTGCCGGCATCATCCCATGTTCCCTTCCAACACTTTGATATGGAATCATGCGGATGCCCTCTGCTTCCTGCTTTTCTATCATCTTGAACAACGGCTCATGAAAATACTTCAAAAATGTTTCTTCTTCCAGAATACATACTGGCATTTGACTGACTGGTTCATATAAGAAATTTCCTGTATCCAAGAATGCACAAACCTCTAATTTCTTATGCAGGATCTTAAATTCCACTTGATAAAAAGATTCTTTGTCGTGATTCATATCTTTTACGGCTGATACATACAAATACCTTACAAGCATGCAGCTGGCTGTCGCAAGGATCAGCCACGGCAGAATGATCTGGCTTTTTATCATTGTAAAGATTCCACCAGTAAATAAACTCAACACCAGAAGATACACGCTGTATTTCCATGCTTTTTTCATTGGAAATGCACAAGATATCTTTACCGTCATAACAATGGAAATGATCATCAATCCCAATTTCAGTCCATGATCTTCGTCAAAAAGCTGAAGTATAAGACATCCTGAAAAACTTCCAAAGATGGATGCGGCAAATATTTTATAAAATTTCATCTTTTTATGTATGATCCATTCCAGTAATTTTAGCTGGAACGCGATCATGATCCATTGTTCCAAAAACATTTCGATGAAATACATAATGCAATTATAGAAAATCTCTAAAAAATATTTTGTCATACCATGGCGGTAACGCCCTGCAAGTTTTTACAGTTTCTGACGAAAACTTTCTTCTGTCTGCATCATCTGATAAAATAGAAGTTGAAATTTGTAGAAAAATACGATAAGAAAGGAAATTTTGAAATGACTCATGTGATTCATGAAATCCCTCCCGTATATGATGACCGATCAAAGATCCTGATCCTTGGTTCTTTTCCTTCTGTAAAGTCCAGAGAGGGACAGTTTTTTTATCATCATAAGCAAAACCGTTTCTGGAAGGTTCTTGCTGCAGTCTTTGAGGATACTCTGCCTGAAACGATCGAGGAGAAAAAAGAGTTTTTATTAAGACACAACATTGCCATCTGGGATGTGATCGCTTCTTGCGATATTGAAGGTTCCAGCGACAGCAGTATTAAAAATGCAGTGCCAAATGATTTTTCATTCATTTTAAAAACAGCCCCAATTCGCCAGATTTATACCAACGGTGGGACTGCTTATAAACTTTATCATAAATATTGTGAAAAAGTGACTGGATTTGAAGCTGTGAAACTGCCTTCCACCAGCCCTGCGAATGCTTCTTATTCGTTAGAACGGCTGATCAGTCAGTGGAATCAGATTTCAAATACCTGACCTGCACCTGTGATATCTCTGACGATATCCTTCCATCTGCGCCCATCTTCACAGTTTAAATAATGATGGTTGATCTTGTAATGCTCAAAGCAATGCATTGGGAATACAACTTTACTGTCCGTATGTTCTAAGAAATAATTCATTCCCCAGCAATACTTATCTTCCTGTCTTGGATCAAGGAGCATAAATGCAAGATCGATCTTCTTTCCTTCCAGATATTTCATCTCATCCTGAAAGGTCTTCTTGTAATATTCATTATCTTCCTCTGGTTCTCCATTCCAATGCCACCAGTTAAGATCCCCTGCATGGTAGATTGTCTTTCCTTCCACTTTCACAAGAAATGCTACTCCCATGTCATTGGATCTTAAAGTTTCTATTTCAATTCCGGCAACTTCCTTTTTTTCATGTGCTTTCATAACGACTGCACCTTCGTTATCTTTGATATCATCAGAAAGAATATAATGAATATCTTTATACTGTTCTTTTAGTTTCCAGATTGCTGGATCATAATGATCGGCATGGCTGTGTGATGCAAAGACATAGAGAGTCTTACTGCCGTCAAATGACGGGATTTCTCCCTGATAGTAATCAAACAGCAGAACATTTTGTTCCATCTCAACCATAAAACCACTATGTTCAATAAATGTTACTTTCATTTCTGGTTATCCTCCAAAATCTTTTCCTTCATCTGCGGATCAAACTGTTCCTGTTTTAACATCTCAATCTCATATTTGTATGGCGGATAGGATTTCTTGCTGTCTTCCGCTTTAATGTATGGTGTTTCTAAAATCTTAGGTACCTGTTCGAAGTCTTTGTGATGTACGATGTGGTTTAACGTCTCAAATCCGATCGTTCCAAATCCAAGATTTTCATGACGGTCTTTTCCTGCACCGATCACATTCTTACTGTCATTGATATGAAAGACTGCGATCTGGTCTTTGCCGATCGTCTTATCAAACTGGTCAATGACATTTTCAAATCCTTCTCCAGACAGATCTAAGCCGCTGTCGCTCACATGACAAGTATCGAAGCAGACTCTTAATTTCTCTGGATATTTTACACCATCATAGATTCTTTTTAGTTCTTCAAACTCACGCCCGATCTCGCTTCCTTTTCCTGCCATTGTCTCCAGTGCGATATGAACCGGCATATCCTGATACATGACCTGATTTAATCCTTCGATGATACGATCAATTCCTTTGTCAACACCAGCTCCAACATGAGAACCTGGATGCAGGACCAACGTATGACTTCCCATAGCTTTGGTACGTTCTACTTCAACTTCTAAGAATTCCACTGCTAACTCAAACGTCTCAGGTTTCGTCGTATTCGCAAGATTGATGATATATGGTGCATGAACAACAAACGTTTCCATTCCATGTTCTTTCATTAATTTCGTTCCATCTTCAATTCTTAATTCCTCAATCTTTTTTCTTCTTGTATTCTGTGGTGCACCAGTGTACACCATAAAAGTATTCGCTCCATAAGATAATGCTTCTTTGACAGATCCTAGAAACATGTCCTTTCCTTTCATCCCTACATGAGAACCAATCAGCATAATTTTCCCTCCGATTAAAAATTTTTCTTCTTTTTTGTGTGTCATTCTGTTGCAGATTATACCGAAAATATGCTGTAAAATCCATATTTTGATACTTAATTTAATTTTTTTGAACTTTTTTTCGTTTTTTTATTGACACAAGTTCCATATAGTGATATCATAACGGTGTTGCGCAGTTGTGGCGGAATTGGCATACGCGCTAGACTAAGGATCTAGTCCGGGTTAACTGGGTAGGGGTTCAAGTCCCCTCAACTGCACTTAAGCCGATGTGGCGGAATTGGCAGACGCGCTGTGTTCAGGTCGCAGTGAGCTTACGTTCGTGCGAGTTCGAATCTCGCCATCGGCATACCGAAGTTTGTGACTTCGGTTTTTTTATTTCATACAATAACTACAAAAAGGAGTCCTCAGACTCCTTTTTTCTTTCGACTCTTTAATAAATTATCTGCTAAGGTTGATACAGTATTCACAATAATCTCCTGCTCTACCGTCTCACATTGTTCCATGATCAGATCCATCTTCTTGCTGTAAAAATATTTTTTCTGTTTCTTGCTGTAACTGTCCACCAACAGTTCATCTATGGTAACACCTAGTGCATCTGCGATCAACTTAAGTGCTGGCAGCGAAACGCTTACTGAAGCCGTCTCCACATTTGACATATGACTTAATGAAATATCTGCCATCTCGGCAAGTTGTTCCTGTGTTATATTTTCTTTTTTACGATATTCTTTAATTTTCGCTCCCAGAGCTTTATAATTAATGGGCTTCATAGCTCTCCACACTCCTTATATACTCTGATTTTATTATGAATCATTTTTTCAAATAACCGCCTGTGGCAATAGTTTCTATTGTAATGGACCGCTGGCCTTATTTCTGTTATGATAAAACCAACTAATTTATTGTTATCATTTATAAATAGGAGGTTTTTATGCATCTATTCATGAAATTTATTTTAGCACCTGTTCTTTTTGTTCTATCTGTTTTTGTGATCATACAAACTTATAGAAAATATAAGATCAAACATCTTTTGAAAAAATGGGAAAAGAAATATCACCCATTTCCATTGAAAAAGGAAGCCTGAGATTTAGGCTTCCTTTTTTTGATATGATGATTTGTTTGTATATTCTTGAAAACATTTCATCTTTTCATTTCTTAACACTATGCTTCTGCACTAAAGCATGCAGAAGATTGTATTGATTAAATTCAGATCTCGCTCATGATCCTCTGCGTGATCTCATTCGCTTTTTCATAAATGTGAGCCGCATCTGTTCCAATAAAGAATTCGCCATCTTCATACAGAATCTTTCCTGCGACCATTGTCATCTTGACATTCTGCTTACTTCCACTGTATACCAGATTCTTTCTGATATTGTGGATTGGCTGCATATTTGGCTGATGCAGGTCGATCATTATAAGATCTGCCTGCTTTCCTTTGACTAACACATCACAGTCTGAAAGATTCATTGCTTTTGCACCGCCTGTTGTTGCCATCTTTAATACCTCTGCTGCATCAACTGCACTCGCATCATTTTCCCGGTATTTGGCAAGTGCTGTGACAAGAAACATCTCGCGAAACATATCAAGACAGTTATTGCTTGCAGGTCCATCCGTTCCGATCGCCAGATCAATATTTCGTTTTAACATCTCCTCGATCGGAGCGATCCCGCTTGCTAATTTTAGATTCGAGGCTGGGTTGGTGATCACAGAAATCTGATGTCTCTTTACGACATCAAGATCTTCTTCGCTCATATGAACACAGTGGTACAACCCTCCTCCATATTCAAACAGCCCTAGCTGTTCCATATATACCGTTGGTGTCATACCTGTTCTCTCGACGCACTGTGCCACTTCTGAGGCACTTTCTGAGTTGTGGGTATATATAGGTGCATGGTACTTCTTAGAAAGTTCTGAGATGCCTTCTAAGATTTCTCTCTTGGTTGTATATTCTGCATGGAACCCCAGTTCATAACTGGTAAGTCCATCTTCTTTATGGTACTTCTCATACCAATTCTCTACTTCTTTCACAGACTGGGTAAAATCATTCACTGCTCCAATAACAGTCGTCCGAAAACCACAATCCTCAGATGCCTGGATCATCGTATCTGGTGTCAGATACATATCCGCATTGGCGGTGATCCCGCTTGTTAAATATTCCATAATGGCAAGTTTGGATAAATGATAGATATCATCCGGTGTTAACTTGGCTTCATATGGGAACACCTGATCATTTAACCAGGAAAGCAGCGGCATATCATCTGCATGAGATCTTAAAAATGTCATCGCGGAATGTGTATGGGCATTCTTAAATCCAGGCATGATCAGATTGCCTTTTGCATCAATCTGTCTCTCCCATGCGATCTTTGCCGCTTCTTCTTTATTCTCCGGTCCGACATACTGTATTTTATGATCTGAGATCCAAATCTCTCCATCAAAGATCTCTTGATCTTCCTGCATGGTTAAAATTCTTGCATGGTAGATTCTTATCATTTGATCACCTCTTATTTCTTCAGACTCTTCCCCATTCTACAGATGCATTCTGTTACTAGTTTCTGGAATTTTGGAGCTGCACGATCTGCACTTTGCTGAACTTCTTCGTGTGTCAGTGGTTTCTTACTGATTCCGGCAGCAGGATTCGCAATACACGAAATTCCACAGATCTTCATTCCCATATGATTTGCCGCGATCGCCTCACAGGCAGTACTCATTCCAACCGCATCTGCACCGATGGCTTTACACATCCTGATTTCTGCCGGGGATTCAAAATTAGGACCTGGAAGCTGGATATAAGTTCCTTCTTTAAGATCGATCTGCAGATGATCCGCACTTTTTCTGATCACTTCTTGTAATTCTTCATCATAAATATGACTCATATCCGGAAATCTTTCTCCATATTCTTCGATATTCGGCCCAATTAATGGAGATGGTACAAAACTTGCAATCTGATCCGTGATCATCATAAAGTCACCCGCTTCAAACCCACGATGAATCCCACCGGATGCATTTGTCAAAAACAAGATCTCTGCTCCCATCATCTTCATCAGTCGAATCGGCAGTACAACATCACTCATGGAATATCCTTCATAATAGTGAACTCGTCCTTCCATGATCATTACTGGAATATCTTCTACGTAACCAAGTACAAATCTTCCTTTATGTCCCTGTACTGTAGAAACTGGAAATCCTTTGATCTCATGGTAATCGATCACAGTCTCAATCTTGATCTTCTCCGCATAATCTCCAAGACCGGAACCTAAGACCAATGCGATCTGTGGTTTAAACTCTGTCATTTCATTTACTTGTTTATAACATCTCTTTACTTTATCATATATTTTATTCATATTATTGATCTCCTTCCTGCCAGTTCTTTTTCTTACATTATGACACATTTTTGTACAAAATGAAATGCATTCCACACACATCCTATTGTTTACAAAAATTATAGTTCCCATTTCTTGCTTTCCATTCATTTGCAAGTTATACTCAAAGGAACCCCAATTTCCCTACAACAAGGAGTACTAATATGAAGTTAGCAATCGTTGATGATAATAAATTAGAACAGGAGCTCATTTTCAACACTCTTCGTACTTATGAACATGAAAGAAACATCTCCCTTGATATTTCTTCTTATAGTGATGGTAATTCTTTTTTGAATACCTATGTCCCTGGAGATTTTGATCTGATCTTTATGGATATTTATCTAAATGAACTGAACGGGATCGATATTGTACGCAAGATCCGTCAGATGGATTCCAAAGTGATGATCGTATTCTTAACAACAAGTAAAGAACACATTTTTGAAGCTGCCCCTTTTCATTTTTTTGATTATATTTTAAAGCCTTTTGAATCCACACAGATCTTTCATGTACTTGATGATGCTTTAGCGCTTCTTCCTGAGCAGGAAGCTGAATTATCTTTTGAATATCGTTCTTTTGATGTTCATTTTCCATTATCAAAGATTCAATATATTTACTCAAATAATCATGAGGTGATCATTCATACAACGAATGGAACACATGCTTTCCGGCTTCCTTTTTATTCTGTCACAGATCATCTGGATGATTCAAGATTTCTTCAGTGCAACCGTGGAATCATGTTGAATATGGACTATATTAAGACGATGGAATCCGATTACTTCGAAATGACAGATTCAAAGTGTTTTCCGATCAAAACGAAAGGACGCAAGCAAATCCGAGAGCAATATATCAAATACCAGTTTTTGAAACTTGAGGAGGCATGATCTTTTATGACTTTTTATGATATTTTTGCATATTTATGTACATTTACAATCATCATTCCACTGGCAGTTTTTTGCCTGTTTCCAGTAATCGATCATCTAAAGACTCCGATCTGCCATCTGCTGATCAAGATCAGCCTTGTTTTTGTATGCTATTTTGTTCTGTTGATCATTCCGTATATGATCTTTCAACAGGATCTGGGCAATATTCTTATATTCCTTGCTGTACCTGTGTTCTTTTATCTATTTCAAAAAGAAACGAACCTGATGCTTCCTGCATCTCTCTTTGTTATGCTGACTGCATGTTGTCTTGGTTCTCTTTCTTATGTTATCTATCATACATTCGGTGTCATCTTTCATCCACATGGACAAAGTACAGAATTTTATCCAGAATCCATGATCGCACAACTGATCTTTCTGGTTTTCGCCGATATCATCTTATATAAACCTGCCAGAAAATATCTCGGCTGGATGGTTACGAATTTCCACAATGCCTTTGTCTGGCGGATTGCGTGTATTTTCCCATGCTGTTTTACTTTTCTCGTTTTTACTTATATTCCACACAATTATTATGATATTTATACCTATCATGATCTACATGTTTACTTTTCCATGATGCTCACTTTACTGGTCTTTGTATTTCTTTTATATGTCTTATTTTATACTATCATCCACAGTTATGTAGAAAATCAGTACATATTGGAAGAACAAAAGATTCTGGAGATTCAGGCAAAAGAATACTCCCAGCTTTCCCAACATGTACAGGAGACAAGAGAAATCCGCCATGATTTTCGTCATCAGATCACTGTTATCTCTGGATTGTTAAATCAAGGAAATTATGAAGAATTAAAGGAGTATCTGTCCCAATATGAATCATCTATTTCTTTACAGACTAAGATCTACTGCCGTCAGCCCGCTGTAAATGCCATTTTATCGCATTATGATCTTTTATGTGCACAAGATAAGATCAAAACAAAATTTGCCGTTGATTTTCCAACGCTCTCTTCAATCTCTTCCGTTGATTTTTGTATTGTTCTTGGAAATCTTTTAGAAAATGCTTACCTTGAATGTAAGACATTACAGAAGTATGAGAAATTCATCCATCTCAAAGCCAGACAGACTTCTCCTGGTGCTTTTGTTCTGCTCATCGAGAACCCATGAGCATGAGATCAAAAAAACAGACAGTGGCTTCTTCTTATCCTCTCGCCGCAAAAACTGCGTCGGTACAGGTCTTAAATCAGTCACTGCCATATGTAAAAAATACGATGGCCATCTGTCTATTGAGACTGATAACCACCGCTTTAAAGTCAAGATGTTTTTACAATGTTAATTCTATTGATTAAGCTAATTTTTCTTTTGCTACGTCAACTAAAACTTTGAATGCTTCTGGTTCGCTGATTGCCATCTCAGATAACATTTTTCTGTTGATGTCAACACCAGCTAATTTTAATCCGTGCATGAATTTGCTGTAAGAAAGTCCGTTCATTCTTGTAGCAGCGTTGATACGTGCGATCCATAACTGTCTGAACTGACGTTTTCTCTGTTTTCTTCCTGCGTAAGAACTTGTTAAAGCTCTCATAACAGACTGTTTTGCTACTCTATACTGTTTAGATCTAGCTCCTCTATATCCTTTAGCCAGTTTTAATACTCTATTGTGTTTTTTCTTTGCGTTCATTCCGCCTTTGATTCTTGCCATTGCTTACATTTCCTCCTTAACGATCCATCTTACAGATATGGTAAAATCTTCTTCATGTTCTTTTCATTTGTTGCATCTGTCATTGCAGCTTTTCTTAAATTTCTCTTTCTCTTAGGAGATTTCTTTGTTAAGATATGGCTTTTGTATGCCTTATTTCTTTTTAATTTTCCTGTTCCTGTCTTTTTAAATCTTTTTGCAGCTGCTCTACATGTCTTCATTTTTGGCATGGTTATTTCCTCCTTAATCCTGCTTGTATCTACTCATATTTGAATATCTTAAACTCCTAGTTGTTCTTTGGAGCTAAAAACATTGTCATGCTTCTTCCTTCAAACTTTGGTTTCTTATCGATGGTGGCTACATCTTCTAATGCTTTCGCAAAATCATCTAAGATATACTTGCTTGCATTCACATGAGCAAGTTCTCTTCCTCTGAATCGAAGTGTGACTTTCACTCTCGCACCTTTTGCAAGGAATTTCTTTGCATGATTAATCTTTGTGTTTAAGTCGTTTGTGTCAATGTTTGGTGACATGCGGACTTCTTTCACATCGATGACTTTCTGTTTCTTCTTTGCCAGCTTTTCTTTTCTTGTCTGCTCGTATTTGTACTTACCGTAATCGATAATCTTACAAACCGGTGGTTTTGCCTTTGGTGAGATCTTGACAAGATCTAATCCTGCTTCATCTGCTAACTTCTGTGCTTCCCTTGCGGACATAACTCCAAGCTGCTCGCCATCATTCGCGATCAGACGTACTTCTTTATCTCTGATCTGTCCGTTAATCATTAAATCGCTAATAATTACACCTCCATGATAATTAAAAAAGTGGATAGTTATAAGACTATCCACATAAAATTCAAGCATGATCACGAAATATCATATTCTTAAATATTAACCCAAGTCACTTCCTAATCTATCATATGTGCTAAGGTGAGAGTGGATACTCTTCTTTGTTGTTTCTGTTGTTCTTCACAACTTTTGATATTATATCATGCTTTCATTTTTATTGTCAAGTATTTTTCTTATCTTTTTATTTTTCTACATTGAATGTCACTTTGTTATTCAACGCTTTATAAAATGTCAGCTGATATCTCTGGGCATCCGCTAATACATCATAATCTTCACCAGTTTCAATGATCTTGAAATTAATGATGTTCGCCTTTCTCGCACTGTCTTTGCTCACTGCTACACCATTACGTTCGTCTGCAAATCCTTTGACATTCGCCAGCATATTAAATTCTGTTTTGATGCTATCCACTTTATAAGAATATTGTTTTCCTGTTTGACTTGTAAAATAGATTGTGACGGATCCCCAGTTTGGATTAAATGTAAATGTTGTCTTGCTTCCAGATGTTTCACTGCATACATCATCAAATCCATCATATACAAAAACATCAACATCTTTTGTGCAGATCTTTCCTGATCTTGCAGCGGTAGAAATCTGAATTCTGCTGTATCCGCCTTTTTTAGCTGTCACTTTTCCTTTGCTGTTAACCACTGCTACCTGTGGATTACTGCTCTTATAAGTCAGAGTTTTTGATGCCATCTGTTTTCCTCCAGGTAAAGCTGTTGCTTTGATCTGGGCAGCGTTTCCTGTCTTGTAGAAATTGATCGTCTGTGCAGATGAAAGTTTGATCCCTGTCGCTGCTTTTCTTACATATACAGTGATCTTCTTTGTTTTCACTCCAGAAGCTTTCATTGTGATCTTGGCAGTTCCGTATTTCTTTCCTTTGATCACACCCTTTTTATTTACTGTCGCTACAGATTTTTTGGATGTCTTATATGTGATCTTTTTCTTTTTCCCAACTGTTTTTGCATTTAATTTTAAAGTTTTTCCAACAAAAACCGTTGCCTTGCTTCCTGTTGATGTTTTGATATATGCTTTTTTGGCAGCTTTCGCATTTGTTGGCATGATCATGCAGGAAACTGCAAGCAACATCAGCATCGTCATTATCTTTTTCTTCATGTTCCTGATCCTTCTTAAATAGAAAATTCTTTTATAGAAAAAGAATCCTGGAGGAAAGCTCCTCCAAGATTCCTTTATCACTCAGCAATTGATTATTTTGCTACATACTGTGTAATTGTTAAATCTTTTGCTTTGTCTGCTGGTAATTTTACTGTGTATTTACCATCTTTTGCTGTTGCAGAAGCAATAACTTTTCCAGCTGCATCTTTTACTACGATGTTTGTAGCGTTTTTGTCGCTTGTTACAACGTATTTAGCACTTGTAGCTGTTACTGTACCGTCTTTTGCTACTGTAACTTTGATGTTGTGGTTCTGACCTTTTTCAGATTTTGCTGCAACAGCGTATTCTGTATCAGATACTTTTGTAACTGTTGCTGTGTATGTTCCATCATAGTTAGATGTACCTTTGATCGTAGCTGTCTTTGTAGCACCTTTACCATTAGCTGATAATACACCTAATGTAAAGTTTTCTTTGCTTTCCCATGCTTTGAATCCAGCTGCTGGATCAGCAATATATCCTAATGCTTCTTTAACCTGTGCTGCAGAGATCTCAACTGTCTGTTTTCCACGAGTTAAAACGTATTTTTCAGCATTAGCAACTAATCCTGTATATTCAGCTATGTTATCTTTTACAACTGGTTTTACAGTTTCAGGTGTTACAACTTTTGCAGGTGCTGGAGCTGCTTTTACTGTTACTGTAAATTTAGCTTTCTTACCTTTTGCATCTTTACATGTTGCTGTAATTGTTACTTTACCAGCTTTCTTTGCAGTTACTTTACCTTTAGAAGTTACTGTAGCTACTTTCTTGTTGCTAGATTTGAATGTTACAGCTTTTGTAGAAGCTTTCTTTGGTGAGTAAGTTGGGTGAAGAGTGAATTTCTTTCCAGCTGTTACTGTTTTCTTTGTCCCCTCTTTGAATTTTAAAGTTTTAACGACTTTACCAACTGTAACCTTTGTTGTAGCCTTTGCTTTTTTGTTGTTTTTAGCAATTGCTGTGATTGTTACTGTACCTTTTTTCTTTGCACGGATGATACCATTCTTAGAAATAGTAGCAATCTTTTTGTTGCTTGTTTTGTACTTTAACTTATAAGTTTTAGCACTTTTTGGTGAGAATTTCAGGCGTGTCTTTGCATTCATCCAGTGTCCTGGTGCACTGATCACATACCCTTTCTTCTTAAAAGATAATTTCTTTACCTTTTTTGTTGCTGCACTAACATTAGCTGTTTTTGGTGCTTCTGTTACTGCGACAAGTCCGAAAGCCATAACTGCGGATAATCCACAAGCTGCTGCTTTCTTGATGATTTTGTTACTCATACTTACATTCCTCCTTATTAAGTATTTGGGTGATTTTTTTCCGTATCTGACTCACCGTAATATGAATATTTATACTCATAATTACCATAAGCACCGATACGCTCATCAACTTTATTTAATACAGCCCCAAGGATACGAACATCGCCCCTCTTCAACTGCTTGATGACATCTTGAACGATCTTACGTTTGATTACTCCCTGCTCGATCACGATGACTGCTCCATCTGTATATTTACCGATGATCACAGCATCAATAACAACACCTAGTGGTGGTGCATCAATGATCACATAATCAAACATATCCCTAACATTCTCAATGAATTGTTCAAACTGCTCAGAATCCAAAATGCTTGTTGGATCTGGTGACAGCGGACCAGCTACTGTAATACAAAGTCCCTCAACTTCTGTCTCATAGATGATATCTTCCACTTCTGCCTGTCCTGTCAGATAATGGCTTAATCCTTTATCAATTCCCTGTATATGATATCTGGCTGCCATTACTGATTTTCTTAAATCAGCATCCACCATCAGTATCTTCTTTCCACTTTCTGCAAGTGTTCTTGAAAGGCTCAGAGAAACAGAACTCTTTCCTTCGTTCAGAACACTGCTTGTCATTGTGATCACTTTAATATCTTTTCCGCAGAAGGCTAAGTTCGTCTTTAGCTGGTTTAGTCCTTCTACCATACGATAATCGTTGATCTCTGGAAGATCCATTACTAATTTCTTCATCTTATTCCCTCGCCCTCTTTACTTTCTTTGTTCGCTTTGTAGTTCCCTTTACCAAAGGTAATTGCGCTAAAGTATTAATTCCAAGATATTTCTCAATATCTTCTTCTTTCAG
>ERZ507003.927-NODE-927-length-13742-cov-4.738292_pt1 | contig 13742 bp, 10 predicted proteins | sample MGYA00513166_ERZ507003 | MGnify/ENA metagenome assembly ERZ507003
TTCATCTACCATATCCTTCTCTTTATTGAAGGACTTTACAACCATATGTCCACCATATGTTTCCTCTATCTGACCATTTATATGTCCCAGATATTCCTGCTGTGTCTTAAAGTAATTCTGTGACTTCTTTATAACAAAAGATATAAGACCTACCGATATTGGAAGTATGACAATAGCAATAATAGTCATAAGTGGTGAAATACTTAACATCATGATAAGCACACCTATCATAGTTGCTGTTGATGTAATAATCGTTGTTATGCTCTGATTAAGTCCCATACCAAGAGTATCTACATCATTAGTTATTCTTGAAAGAACTTCTCCATATGTCCTGCTCTCAAAATACTTCATTGGCATACGGTTTATTTTCTCTGATATTTCCTTACGAAGCCTGTAACATATCTTCTGTGAAATACCTGTCATGATCCAGCCCTGGGCAAAATTAAATATCGAGCTGCAGACATATAAGCCAAGTACAATCAAAAGAATCTTTCCTATATAGTCAAAGTCAATACCACCTGTGCCTGCTATTTTCCTCATAAGGCCTTCTGAAAGACCTGTTGTTGCCTTTCCAAGTACCTTTGGTCCTGCTACATTGAATACTGTTGAGGCTGCTGCCATAATCATAACTATGAATATAGCTATCTTATAGCTTCCTACATACTTTATGAGCTTGCCTACTGAGCCCTTGAAATCCTTAGCCTTCTCAGCAGGCATCATACCTCTGCCTGGTCCTCTATGTCTGGGAGTCTGCTTATATGAATTATTATCTGCCATAATCATGCTTCCTCCTTTCCATCTGATATATTATGCCGAGCATTATATGAAGCTTCTTCATCTGACTTATTGAGCTTTTCTTTAACAGCTACTGAATTCTCAAGCTCGCTGGCTGATAGCTGCGACCTGGCAATCTGCTGGTATACCTCACAATTCCTCATAAGCTCCTCGTGTGTACCCTTACCTACAATTCTGCCTTCATCCATAACAAGTATCTGCTCTGCATGAAGAATAGTACTTATTCTCTGTGCTACAATGATCACTGTACTATCTGTAACCTTTGAGGCAAGTGCTTTTCTTAAGGCTGCATCTGTCTTTAAATCAAGTGCTGAAAAGCTGTCATCAAATATAAATATCCTTGGATTCCTTGCTATAGCTCTTGCTATAGATAATCTCTGCTTCTGTCCACCTGAAACATTAGTACCACCCTGTGCAATAGGTGATTCATACTTTCCTGGTTTTTCCTCTATGAAATCAGAAGCCTGTGCAATATCTGCTGCCTCTTTAACTTCTTCAATCGATGCATTGGCTGCACCATACTTAATATTAGATTCTATTGTACCTGAGAAAAGAATTCCCTTCTGCGGAACATATCCAAGCTCGTCTCTTAAATCCTGCATAGATATATTTCGTATATCTTCACCATCAAGCGTTATAGAACCTTCTGTCACATCATATAATCTTGGAATAAGGTTAACAAGCGTTGACTTGCCACAGCCAGTACTTCCTATAATAGCTGTTGTCTTTCCTGGCTCTGCAACGAAATCTATATCCGAAAGAGCATTTTCAGTGGCTCCTGGATACTTAAAGCTTACATGGCTGAAAGTAAGTAAGCCCTTATGTTCATTAAGTGACTTAGGATTCTTGCAATCCCTTATTGATGACTTAGTATTGATCACCTCATCTATACGGTCTGCCGCTACAATCGCTCTTGGAAGCATAATCGACATCATAGTAAGCATAAGGAATGACATAACTATCTGCATGGCATATGTTATAAATGCAGTCATTGAACCAACCTGCATAACGCCGCTGTCAATTCTGTGTGCAGCAACCCATACTATTCCTACTGAAAGACAATTCATAATAAGCATCATTACAGGCATCATAAATGTCATGACTCTGTTTGTAAAAAGCATTGTCCTTGTAAGCTCTTTATTCGCATTATCGAATCTTTCTTCTTCCTTCTTCTCTCTTCCAAATGCCCTTATAACCGATAAACCTGTAAGTATCTCTCTTGATACTAAGTTAACGTTATCAACAAGCTTCTGCATCTGTTTAAACTTAGGCATGGCAATCGACATAAGAAGAAGCACAAAGCCAACTATAACAAGTACTGCAAGTGCAATAACCCACCCCATGCCAGCTCCTGTTGACATAACCTTTAATACACCACCAACACCAAGTATAGGCGCATATAGCACCATTCTTAATGTAAGCACACATACCATCTGTATCTGCTGTACATCATTCGTTGTACGTGTAATAAGTGAAGCTGTTGAGAACTTATCAAGCTCCGCATTAGAGAAGCCCATAACATTCTTATACACCTGTCCTCTTAAGTCACGTCCTACACCTGCGCCGACACGCGATGCAAAAAATGCAACTAAAACTGTACATATTGCAATCATAAATGCCATACCTATCATCTTTATGCCTGAAAGCAGCAGATAGTGTGCCTGTATAGCCTTCATATCCATGCCAGCCTTTGAATCCATAGACTTAGCATATGCTCTTCCCATAGATGAAACAAGTGATGAACCCATAGTGTCAAATGTTGATTTAAAGTTATCACGCATAGACACAAGTGTATCCTTTGTCATTCTGACAGTATCATACATAGCTTTGAATACTACTCTCATATCTACACATTCAGTTGAAACCATATTGCCATTAGCATCCTCTACATCCTTATAGAAGGATTCTAACTCAATGCCCATTCTTTTTCCAATATCTGATACTGGCACATCAGCAAGTGTCTTTACATCAACACCCATCTGTGCTGCCATCTGTTCCTTAAACTGTACTGCTGTTACTGAAGACATCTGATTATTAATGATAAGTGCCATTGCTAATGTATCATCATATTCATCCAGCTTCTTTTCACTCTTCTCGGAAAGAATATACATATCTCCATCCTGTTCATAACAGCTTTCCCATATGCTGATTTCTTCATCTGTCATAAACATTGTGGCAATATCATATTCATCCTTAGTTATCTTTTCTGGAATACTATGCCCTATGCCGCCATTCTGAATACCAACGTCAATAATATCTGATGTATACTGTGGCAATGCAAGATCACCATTTGCCTGTAATATAAGCAATACAAGTATTATAATTACTGACCTCCAGTACGGAGCAATACTTTTTAATATTCTGCCCATAACCGTTCCTTTCTTCCTCAAGATTTCTTTCAGGCTTTCTTATATAACCTTATAACTGATATTTTAAAATGATAGCATTATTGAGAAAATATGTAAATTAAGGAAATAAAAAGCATTTATTAAGACTTTGTAAAATTGTATACAATTTAAAGCAAAATATATCTTGTATACAACATTTTTATATGTTATCATACGAAACGAGCGTTATTCATATGAAAATGCATCAGAACCAAGTTTATTATTATCTTACTGATACTTTATATTCACTACAAGGCATAATGGTGTGCGACCTGTAAAGGCGTGTAAGCATTACATATATTGAATTCAGGTATCTGTATAATCAGTTATGATTTCATTTTATTGTATAATTCATAACATATTCTGTTAGTTCTAAACATTTTCTTTGCATTTCCATTTATAGAACGCTAATAATAATAATGTCTGAAAGACAGGCTGGATATTACACTAACCCCACCATTTTATCAGACGAAAAGGAGAATATTATGAGTAACATTGAAACAAAAAACACAGCAATGGTAAAGAAAACATTTACCACTAAGTATATGGTAGAACTTGCCGCTATGATAGCCATCATTATCATTATGGCTTTCACACCACTTGGCTACATCAAGCTTCCTGGTCTTACTATTACATTTCTGACAATTCCAGTTGCTGTAGGTGCCATAATACTTGGACCAGTTGGTGGTCTTATATGTGGTCTTACATTCGGTTTAACAAGTCTTTATCAGGCTGTAACTGGTGGCTCAGTATTTACATTTGCTTTATTTAACCTTAATCCTGTGTTTACTATAATACTTACAATTGTACCAAGAACACTTGAAGGTCTGCTTACAGGTCTTATCTTCAAAGCTCTTCATAACATCAAGAGTGTTCAGAAGATTTCTTATTATGTAGCAAGCCTTTGCTGCCCTCTTCTTAACACATTACTCTTTATGAGCACACTTGTAGCGCTTTTCTACAGAACAGACTTCATCCAGACTTATGTTGCCAAGTTCGGTGTTGGCAATCCATTTTCATTCGTAGTTGCCTTCGTTGGAACACAGGGTGCTATTGAGGCCGTTGTATGCTTTGTTGTTGCCAGTATACTTGCAAGAACATTATATGCAGTACTTGTTAAGAATTCTTAATTATCGTTAATTAAAGCTGTTTTATATCAGGCTATAAAAAATAGAAAGCTGCGTTGGCTATTGCCATACAGCTTTCTATTTTTACTTTTATACTAATATCGCCTGATATATGCAAAATATCATTTTCTAAGCTTTATTTCGTGGACTGCATAGATTTCTTACGTGACTGTTTATTTTCATACATATAATAATCAGCCTTGTCCAATAACATCTGTATTGTACACTCACCATCAGCATCTGATATTGCCCATCCACATGCATAGTCGATTGGCATATCATTACCTCTGCTGTTTAATCTGTCTTTTTCCCTGCTTAGTTGCTTTAATATATCCTCAATCTCCGTTTTACTTGTATTGTAGATAACTACCATGAATTCATCTCCACCATATCTTCCAACGAAAGCTTCCTTAGGAATTATATTGCGTAAAAAACGTGCAAAGTTCAATATAAGCTGATCTCCCTTTGAATGTCCCTTTGTATCATTAATAATCTTAAGATTATTTAAATCAAACATTATGCATGCTGTATGCTTTTCAACCGTTTCCTTATTTTTAAGAAGTACCTCACAGGCGCCTTTGTTTGGCAACCCCGTATGGGCATCTGTATACGCTCTTTGTTCTAGCAGCTTGTTTAATACAGACATTTTCATGGCCGTTAAAGTCTGTATAATAATCAATATTACAAGACATAGCATATCAAATACTGATAGCAGCTCTAAGGTACGGATTTTAACAGCTATCCTTTCTGAATAGCATTCAGCAGCAAATACTGTTTCATCTGCCATCTTAAAATATATTTCACTCATATTAACAATATCTGTATTTTGATAGCCCACTTCTCTTACTGCTTTGATTTCTTTTTTTAATTCTTCCCAGTAGTCACTTAGAATCTGTAACTTGTCATGGTATTCATTGTTATGAAGATTTACAAGATTATATTGTCCATTCTGATATTTCAAATCATTAATAATATCATCAAGATATTTAATTAATTCATCATCTGGGTTTCTCGTAATTTCCAACTTCACTTCACGTTGTGTAGCTCCACGTACCAGACCTGCATAATTTATTACGCGGGCTGTACCCTGCAGCCTGCTGATATTCACCATAATAAATATAATAAGAACTATCAGCAGCAATATTAAACAGCTTTGGATAATCCCTATTATATTCTTGCTTTTTTTATATGATTGTTCTATTTTCTCCATACTGACACCTCAATAATACCCAATTTATATTTACTGGACATTATTTCATATTATTTACGCATATTATTTCTAGCTTTATCTATATATTATATAATATAAAAATTATGTAAATAAGTCAATAAAATAGTAATCATTACTGCTTTAATCACTACTTTTTTGTACGTGTTATATAATAAACCATATGCCCAGATAGCTTAAGCTGTTGTTCTGTTAACTGCAAACTGCACTTCTATTATTGTTCCTCCTGATGGGTTAGGCCTGATTGCAATACTGCCATCGTGTACCCGCACAATTTCATTAACAAGCGCAAGTCCAAGAGATTGTATTTTATGGCATTCTCAACAAGATTATATACAAGCCTATATATAAGTATATCACTTCCAACCATATTTACATCCTTACATTTTCCAATAAGCTTTATATTCTTTTCCTGTGCAAGTGGCTCCAGATCCGCCAATACCTCATCAACAAGTGCATTAACTATAATTGTCTCATCACGTCCCACTGTCTGAAGCTCGTGTGCCGCATTCTCAGTAAACTGCCTCTGTATCTTAAATGCCTCCGATAGACGTTCAAGCATCTTATTATACGAAACACTAAGTCTGTTCAGTTCTTTAACCTGGTTTTCTTCTATCTGAGAATCGGACAGATTCTGTAACTGCACCTCTTCAATTTTATCAGAGAACTCACCAATTGGTTTAAGTGCCCGTCCACTTATAAAAATGGTAATATTGTAGGTGAACCAATGCTTGGCGGAATTGACAATAAGAATAATTATGATACTCTTATGAAGCAGATTCCATCAGTAATTGCAGCAGATAGCAATAAAAAATAAAATCTCGTGGGGCATATCACTTAGTGCGACAGTCCCACGAGAATACGAGAATTATTCTATTTTTATCAATCTGCTGCTTTCCCATGTTCTGCCAGTTCCATTACTTCCTTCCATGCTGGAGAGAACAGGTAATAACCTATCATTGCAAACATTCCAAAGCTGAAAGAAATAGGGAAACACAGCATTACCCAGGTTCCATCAAAATATTTGCTGATAATATATGCACTTGGAATTCTGACAGCCCAAAGCATAAGAATATTAACAATAGTAGTATAACGCACCTTTCCAGTTCCATTTACAATAGATATTATACAGTTGAAGATAGCGTAAAACCACTGTGATAAAAGCATAACAACAATATGTCTGCTTGCATACATCAGTACCATTTCATCTGATGAAAAGAAGCGTATAAGAGGTCTATGTATCATAATGAAAAATAATCCAAAGCTTAGAGTAATCACTCCTGAGCATAATGGTATTCTCCAATGTCCCTCCTTGATTCTATCGTACTTCTTTGCACCATAATTCTGTCCTGAGAATGTAGTGGCAGCCGAAGATAATCCGGTAATTGCTATATTAGAGCAGCCCGTGATTCTTCCTGCTACTGCACCTCCAGCCATAAATATTGCACCCTGTGAGTTATTAAAGGTCTGCAGTGCAACATGTCCTAATGAATATAACGAATTATTAAGTCCGACGGGAAGACCAATAGCCAGAATATCCTTCATCATTTTTCCTGAGAATCTTCTAGGAAGGAATGTAAAGTGAATCTCTGGAAACATCTTTCTTATATAAACAATGCTTACAAGCCATGAAATAAACATAGCAATACTTGTAGCTAGTGCTGCACCTGCTACATCCATACCAAAGCCTGCAACAAATACTAAATCAAGTACTATATTGGAAATACATGATACAACAAGAAACCACAACGAAGCCTTGCTATCCCCAAGTCCTCTTAATATTCCGGCATTCATATTATAACCAAGATTACCAAGCGTACCTAAGAATACTAATCTTGTATAGATCAGCGCAGCATTCCATACATCCTGCGGAACCTTCATAAATTCAAGAATATATGGTGCTGCAAACCATCCAAGAATTCCAACTGGAATTCCTATAATATATATAAATGTTATTGATGTTCCACATATTGAAACAACTTTATCTGATTCCTTTGCACCGGCATATTGTGATATAAGAATGGACACACCTGTTCCTATTCCTAAGAAAACACATAACAATACCTCAACTGGCTGTGAACTTGTTCCAACCGCCGCTAAGGATGTATCACCACAATATTTACCTATTACAAGTGCATCGACCGTTGTATATAACTGCTGCAAAACATTTCCTATAATAATAGGTATAGCAAACAGTATGATATTTTTCATGATATGACCTGTCGTCATATCAATCTTTCCTTTACGTGAACCTGCCATAACTTACTCCTTATTATAAAACAACCCATCTTTTTTGTTATTTATAATAATACTGTAATCAGACAGCTTTTTCTAGCGATTTATTGCGCTTAGTACAGAAAAAGTATCCACTTTATACTTATTTTGTATCTTTTACTTCATCAGCTTCTTATACAATGTTTTCCTGACTGATTATTGTTGATTCATTATTGATTTTTCTTTAATTCCTCAAACTTTTCCTGCATTGTTTTATTACCTCTGGTAAGCTTCTTAATACTGACCTCATCCACCTTATTATTAGCTATTCTTAACTGATTGTCAGAGCCTAACAGCTCTTTTTTTACCTTTTCAAGATGCTGGATTGTCTTATCAATCTCATCAACAGCTTTATCAAAATGTGAATGTGCAATATCATAATTTCTGCTGAAATCACTCTTGAAATTCATAAGCTTTTCTTCAAAATCAGAAATATCAATATTCTGGTTTCTGACAACTGCAAGCTCTTGTTTATACTCCATGGCATTCATGGCAGCATTTCTGAGTAAAGTTATTATCGGTATAAAACACTGTGGTCTAACAACATACATCTTTTCATATTTATAAGAAACATCAACGATTCCTGCATTAAACAGCTCATTGTCACTTTCAAGCATCGAAACAAGCACCGCATATTCGCAGTTCTTCTGCTTACGGTCCTTATCCAGCTCCTTATAGAAATCCTCATTCTTATGCTTAGTTGCAGTCTCATCCATTTCATTTTTCATTTCAAACATAATAGATATAAGCTCAACACCATTTTCATCAGTCTCACGATATATATAATCACCCTTGCTTCCGCTTCTTGAGTCATTATCCTTTTCAAAATATGCATTTTTGAAAGCTGTAGCCCTTAACTGGTTAAACTGTATCTCACAATGCTGCTCTAAGGTTTCACCGACCATCTTTGTAGACATCCTTGTTTTAAGATCCCTATAATAAGCAATCTGCTCATCTTTTTGCTCTAAAAGGAGCTTTCCTTTATCCTTTTCATGTGTCAGCTGACTCTCTAGGTCTTTCTTTTCTTCTTCAACCTTCTTAACAGCCTCCATTACAGCAATTATCTTCTTATCCTCACTACTTTCCAGCTGTGCCTGAAGCTTCGCTGACTTTTCTGTGGCCTTATCAAGCTGGCTTTTTAGTTTCTGGATTTCTTTATCGTATTCTTTCTGACTCATAAGCTTAATCTCATTTTCCTTAGCTTCCATCTCAAGCCTGTGGGTCATCAGCATATGCTCTTTTAGTTCGGATATACGATTTTTAATATCTTTTTCAAATTCCTTATCCCTTATCTGCTGTACGATTGAGCTTAACTCTGTATCGTCTACTGTAAATGCCTGTCCACAATGAGGACACTTTAATTCTGCCATATAAAACCTCCTGTTTAGCTGATATTATTACATATATATTTCCATTACTGTACTCTAAATCATTATACACTATTCTGTTATATGCACAAACAATAAAAAATCTATGTACAAATACTAAATAAGCTGTAGACAGACATTAAATAAGCTACTGTTTATTTTTCAAGCTCACGTGAAAGATTGACCATCTCAATAGCTCCCTCTGCACACTCAAAGCCCTTATTGCCAGCCTTTGTACCAGCACGTTCTATAGCCTGCTCTATAGTATCTGTTGTAAGAACACCAAACATAACTGGTATATCTGAATTAAGTGATACACTGGCTATCCCCTTTGAAACCTCTGCACACACATAATCATAATGGCTCGTTGCTCCTCTTATGACAGCACCAAGACATATTACTGCATCATACTTCCCGCTTTTTGCCATCTTTGATGCTATAAGTGGAATCTCAAATGCTCCTGGAACCCATGCAAGATCAATATTTTCTTCGCTTACACCATGTCTTACAAGGCCATCATGTGCACCACCTATAAGCTTCGATACGATGAATTCGTTAAATCTTGCTGCTACTATTCCTACTCTTGTTCCATTGTCTACTAATTTTCCTTCTAATACTCTCATGATTTTAATCTCCTTTTAAATTTATATGATACTAGTATATTTTTTATAATTTACAACATATGACCCATTCTAATTTTCTTTGTCTTAAGATAGAAGCTGTCATATGGTGTTGTTTCCATTTTAATCGGAACTCTTTCATTTATCTGCATGCCAAAATCTGACAACTGATATACCTTATCAGGATTGTTCGTAAGAAGTCTTAATGTTTTAGCTCCAAGATCTTTTAGTATCTGTGCACCTATGTAATACTCTCTCATATCACCTGGAAAGCCAAGTGCTATATTAGCATCAAGCGTATCCATACCTTCATCCTGAAGTGCATATGCCCTTAACTTATTCACAAGACCTATGCCTCTTCCTTCCTGCCTCATATATAGCAGAATACCTCTTCCTTCTTCATTAATCTGTGTCATGGCAGAAGCAAGCTGCTGTCCACAATCACATTTCAGTGAACCAAATGCATCTCCAGTAAGACATTCTGAATGAACACGGCACAAAAGATTATTGCCATCACCTATGTCACCCTTAACAAGTGCAACATGATGCTCACCATTCAGCTTATTGATATAACAATGTGCTGTAAACTCACCGTATTTAGTTGGCATCTTTGTCACAGCCACACACTCAACAAGCTTTTCATTTCTTTTTCTATACTCCTGGATGGCTTTTATAGTTATAAATTTCAGATTCCATTTTTCTGAAAGTGCTATAAGGTCATCCCTCCTCATCATAGTTCCATCATCCTTCATGATCTCGCAACACAAGCCGCACTCCTTTAAGCCAGCTATACGCATAAGATCTACTGTCGCTTCTGTATGTCCGTTTCTTTCAAGAACTCCGTTTTTCTTTGCAACCAGTGGAAAGTTATGTCCTGGTCTTCTAAAGTCCTGTGGAACTGCTGTGTCACTCACAACACATCTTGTTGTATATCCTCTCTCCTGTGCAGATATTCCTGTAGTTGTGTTTATATGGTCTATAGACACTGTAAATGCTGTTTCATGATTATCTGTATTTTCTGATACCATCTGCGGAAAGCATAACTTTCTGCTTAACTCCTCACTCATAGGCATACATATAAGACCTTTTCCATAGGTTGCCATAAAGTTAACATTTTCTGTTGTAGCGTATTCTGCTGCACATATAAAGTCACCTTCATTTTCTCTGTCATCATCATCTGTAACTATGATAATCTTTCCTTCTTTTAAGTCTTTAACCGCTTCTTCAACCGTATTAAATTCAAACATAAACTGCTCCTTCCTTATATGATAAATGTATCTGTTACCATGTCTTTAAAAGCCATTTTTTAAAAGAAATTCCTTAGTTATGCCACTGCCATTATTATCAGCTGGCTGGTTATGACCTGTATTATGAGCCAATGTCCTGCTGACATCATATGGGCATGACAGTTTTTCTACATACTTTGCTATTATATCTGTTTCCAGATTAACCACATCTGATAGTCTTTTATCACGAAATATTGTTACCTCTCTTGTATGAGGTATCACTGATACCTCAAAGTACTTATCAGTCACAGATGCAACTGTAAGACTTATTCCATCTATTGTTATTGAACCCTTTTCAACAACATATTTTAATATACCGTCATCCGCGCTTATCCTGTACCACACTGCATTATCATCTTTTCTAATATCTGTCACTGTTCCTGTGCCATCTATATGCCCTGATACTATATGTCCGCCAAATCTTCCATCCGCACTCATAGCACGCTCCAGATTTACATGCGAACCTGCACGTATGTTTTTTAAAGAAGTTCTTTTTACTGTTTCATGCATGACATCTGCACTAAACTGTCCTTTTTCTATGGCTGTAACAGTAAGACATATTCCATTCACTGCTATACTGTCACCTATTTTAGTTCCTTCTAATACCTTAGAGGCTTCTATAACAATCACCTGTGAAAATGTCTGTTTTTTAACTGCTTTTACATGTCCGATTTCTTCAATAATTCCTGTAAACATTTTAAACTTCACCTTCTATCAGAATATCATCCCCAAGCCTGGTTACTGTATAATCCTTAAGCTTCAGCGCATCGTCTGGTGCATCAAATCCCGTACCAGCAACTGATGCTGGTGCATCCACACCTCCAAATATCTTAGGTGCTATGTATGCCTGTATTCTTTTTACCATTCCGCTCTTTATAACGCTCCAGTTAAGCTCTGCGCCACCTTCACATATGCAGCTGTCTATTCCTCTCCTCCCAAGTATAATCATAAGCTGTGCAATATCTATCTTTTCACCTTCCATAGCTATGATCTCACATCCAGCATTCTCATACATGCTTATACGTTCTTTATCGTTACAGCATGTCACTATCCAGACTGGTATCTGTCCTGCCGTCTTAACAAGCTTGCTGTCATACGGTATCCTAAGCTTTGTATCACATACTATTCTTACTGGCTGACGTGGATTTTCTATCGCTTTACTTCTGCAGTTAAGCATCGGATCATCCTTAAGTACTGTATTTATACCTACCATAATGGCAGAATATCTATGTCTGTCCATATGGACATTTTCCCTTGCTGCCTCCCCTGTTATCCACTTTGACAGTCCATTGTGTGTGGCTATCTTTCCATCAAGTGTCTGTGCATACTTGACTATGACATATGGCATCTTTTCTTTAATGTAATGAAAGAATACATAGTTCATATCTATACATTCTCTATTGCACACAAGTTTATTATCAACCTGTATATTGTGTTCCCTTAATATCTGTATTCCTTTTCCACTCACAAGTGGATTAGGATCAAGCGAACCTATAACAACCCGCTTTATTCCAGCTTTTATTATCGCTTCTGTACATGGCGGCTGCTTTCCATGATGACAGCAAGGTTCAAGTGTCACGTATATCGTTGCGCCCTCTGGACTTTTAGTACAGTTATTTAAAGCCGATGTTTCTGCGTGAAGCTCTCCATATTTTTTATGATACCCTTCACCTATTATTTTTCCATCCTTTACTATAACTGCACCAACCATTGGGTTAGGATTAGTCCACCCCAATCCCTTCTTTGCAAGCTCTATGGCATGCCTCATATATTTTTCATCATCTGTGCTGCTATATCCACACATACATATCCCCCGCTTTCTTTTAAAAAAATGCACCAGAATATCCTGTCAATCAGGAATCCCCCTGATGAAAGAATACTCTGGTGCAGCTTTTACTACATCCATCTGATAAATAAAAATCCTGGGAACTTATCATTCCCAGGACACAAATCATAATCAATATAACAATATAATGCAGATAACAGAAAATAAATCCTGCCACGCAATCCTAAACACGTTATATATCAGATAACTTCTTTCATCCAGACTATACTGTCGGCACTGGAATCTCACCAGTTCATGCTTTACGCTCGCGGGCTGTACCGCCGGTAGGGAATCTAACCCTGCCCTGAAGTTAATATTCTGTTTTAATGTAAACGGCTGTCTGCTTAGTACTTAGCACAGACTAACCTCTGTTAACAAAGCCTACTATACACCTATACAAGCATATAATCAAGTACTTATTTATAATATCTGCATAATTCTGCATAATATCTGTAAACATCAACAAATATTCACAATAAAATCTACGGCTTTTAATGGTTCTTTTCAAAATCCCTGCTATCAAGAACTATTGTAAACGGTCCATCATTCTCAAGCGATACCTTCATATGTGCACCAAATTCTCCCGTTTCAACCTTAGATACACGTTGTCTGCACAGCCTGACAAACTCTTCATACAGTTCATTGGCAAGAACTGGCTCACAGGCATGCACAAAGCTTGGACGGTTACCTTTTCTGCAATCTGCATATAAAGTAAACTGGCTTACTACAAGTATCTCACCATTCACATCGTTGATTGACAGATTAGTTTTTTCATTCTCATCTGCAAATATTCTCATTTTTGCTATCTTATCTGCAAAAGGTACAAGCATTTC
>ERZ507003.928-NODE-928-length-13722-cov-5.129436_pt1 | contig 13722 bp, 9 predicted proteins | sample MGYA00513166_ERZ507003 | MGnify/ENA metagenome assembly ERZ507003
CCTATGATAGGAGATATAAGGTCTTTAAACCTGTCGAATTCAGTTGCAATAGTGGCATATGAAGCATTAAGGCAGCATGATTTTAAAGACATGCGCCTTAATGGACATCTGCATAAGCTTCATTGGAAGGATGAATAGTAGTAGTACAGCTAAAGGTTTTCCAGTGGCTTAACAGATGGTATAGTATTTACTTTTTATCTAGTGGGAGTGTGAATATAAATTCAGTTCCTACATCTTTGGTGCTTATGACATCGATATGTTCTTCATGGGCCTGGATAATTTCTTTGACAATAGACAGTCCAAGACCAGAACCTTTTTTATCCCGGCCTCGTGAAGCATCTGATTTATAGAATCTGTCCCATATTTTGTCAATATCCTCTTTAGATATACCGCTTCCGGAATCTTTTATGGATATCTGTGCTTTTTCACCTTTTTCCCTGACGGTTACGTATATGAAAGAATTATCGTGGCTGAATTTTATTGCATTATCAATAAGATTATAAATAACCTGCTGGATTTTCTGCTTATCAGCTTTTACATTTTCAATATTCCCAGCAAATGTAAGGCTGAACTTGATGTTTTTTTTCTTACATGTTCCCTCAAGTGTTTCTATAGTATGTTTAATAACAGAGTTGATATCAAATGTGCTTATATCAAGCCGTACGCTTTTAGGGTCAAGCTCATTAAGCGTAAGGATATTACTTGTAAGCTTAGTAAGTCGGTCAGTCTCAAAAAGAACAATGTTTATATACTTATTTATCATCTCAGCAGGTATGGTGCCATCCTCAATAGCCTCAAGATATCCTTTTATAGAAGTAAGAGGAGAGCGGAAATCATGGGATATGTTAGATAAGAATTTCTGCTGGAATTTATCCATTTCGTTTAATTCCTGTGCCATATAGTCAAGTGATGCCGCAAGTCGTCCTATTTCGTCGTTGTGTTTAGACTGTATGCGGTAAGACAGATTTCCTTTTCCATATTCGATAGTTGCTTTAGTAAGTTCGTTTATAGGTGCATGTATATATACAAAATATAATATGAGCATAGATAAAGACAATATCATAGAAATAGCAAGTGTCAGATAGTTAGTGTTAAATGTCTGGTAAACACGGTCGGTAAGCACACTTTCAGGAAGGTTTATGACAACATATCCAACAATTGAAAAATCACTGGTTATAGGGGAATACACACTAAGCATATTTTCGTTGAACAGACCAAAAAAGTTGCCAAGGTGAGAGTGCTCTCCGTTAAGGCTTCCGTAGTCAAAGTCTTCCACCTCATAAAGGCAGTCTTCTTTGGATGCCTTGCCTGTATATCCAGTGTCAAGCAGTACTTTTCCTTCAGGCTCAATAAACATTATGCGTGTATTATTAAGATGGGATAATATGTTAAGATTAGTTCTTATAGCCGGCATACGATTAGAGGCAAGAAAGTCAGTACCATATTCAACAGATATTTCTGTTGCCTGCTGATAAAGATTATTGGAATAATAATTATATATTCTGTTATAATCACATCTATAGCATATAGTTGTAACAGCTGCAAAGCTGGTTATGGCAACGGCTATATATAGTAAAATCTGCTTTATAAGCATATTGTATTTCATAATAATCTCCATTCTTGCGTGTGAAAAATCTTATTTTTCACACTGATCTCCCATCTTAAATGTGTGTATGGTGCTTAAGTGCATAACAGCCATGCATGAATACGTATATAAAGCATTATCTGGTTACGAACTTATAGCCGATACCCCATACTGTTTCTATTGCCCATTTGTCATGGTCATTTATTTTTTCACGTATTCTTTTAATGTGTACATCCACAGTTCTTGTATCACCTATATAATCATAGCCCCATATATTGTCAAGGAGCTGTTCTCTTGTAAATACCTGGTTAGGAGCCGAAGCAAGAAAATACAGCAGCTCGAGCTCTTTTGGCGGCATTTCTACTGATTTTTTATAGTAGGTTACTGAATAGTTATCAAGATTGACAACAAGGTCAGGATAAGTTACACATTTGGAAGATTCGTTAGGAGTTATTGCTGACTGAGGAAGATGATAGCGTCTTAAAACTGCCTTGACACGGGCAACTAGCTCCTTGGTTTCAAATGGTTTAATCATATAATCATCTGCCCCAAGTTCAAGCCCAAGAACTTTATCAAATGTCTCACCTTTTGCAGATAACATAATTATAGGGGTGTTATTATTCTTTCTTATTTCCCTGCATACCTGATAACCATCAATACCAGGAAGCATAAGATCAAGAAGGATCAGATTGGGCTTGAATGAAGGAAGTGCATCTAGTGCACTTTCCCCATCATATACAATCTTTGTTTCAAAACATTCTTTAGTAAGATACAGAGAAATCAATTCTGCTATATTTTCATCATCATCCACGATAAGGATTTTTTGTTTAGTAACCATAAGGGGTCTCCTTTTCTTTGCGATAAAATATCATAGTATGTCAGTCTTTAAAGGTAACAATAGTGACGCCTTCGGCCCCTTCACCTATCTGTCCTAAGCGGAACTCTTTTATATAAGGTATTCCACGAAGATAAGAGGTTATACCGGAACGCAGTGCACCTGTACCTTTACCATGTACAATCCTTACCTGTGGAATCTTCGCAATATATGCATCATCAAGATATTTATCAAGTACTGCTATTGCTTCATCTACGGTATAACCAAGGAGATTTATTTCCGATGAAACAGAAGAAGACTTTGACATTTTGATTTTACTTGAACCGCTGCCAGACTTTGAAGCTGCTGCTTTATTATCTTCCGGGTCTTTATAGCCTTTAAGGATAGCAAGATTTTTTATGTCCATCTTAGTATTAAGGCTTCCTATAAGTACAGAAACCTGATTTTTGTTCTTGTGTATCTGTGTAACTGTACCTATAACATTCATAGTGAGAACCTTAACATGCATGCCAGGCTTGAATTCAGATATATCATGAGCCTTTATGGTCTGAGGTTTAACTGGTTCAAGTTTAAGCTTTTCCTGACGGTTGTTTATTTTTTCGCGTATTTCACTACGATGCTTTTCAAGCTCTTTGACTGACATACCATGCTTGTTCATGGCATTAATAGTCTTATCTGCATATTCCTTGGCATCACGAAGTATGCGAGCAGCATCTTCGTTGGCCTTTCTTATGATTTTATCAGTACGCTCATCAAGCCTTTCAGTTTTCTTTGTGAGTTCAGCTTTTAGGGTCTTAATCTGTTCCTTATACTGAGCCAGCTCTTCGCGTTCTTTTTCAATAGTTACACGGCTTTGTTCAAGGTCTGTTACAAGATCTTCGAATCTTATATCTTCTGAATCAAGACGTTTTGAAGCATCAGCTATGATTTCATCAGACAAGCCAAGCTTTTTTGATATTGCAAATGCATTACTTTTGCCAGGAATACCAATAAGAAGACGATAAGTAGGGCGAAGAGATTCAACATCAAACTCACAGCATGCATTTTCTACGCCATCAGTTGTAAGCGCATACATCTTGATTTCACTGTAGTGGGTTGTTGCCATAGTGGTTATTCCACGTTTGTGAAGATTATCAAGTATGGATATTGCGAGGGCTGCACCTTCAGTAGGATCAGTTCCGGCACCTATTTCATCAAACAATATAAGGCTTTTACTGTCAGCCTTCTTTAGGATATCAACAGTATTAGTCATATGTGAACTAAAGGTACTAAGACTCTGCTCAATACTCTGTTCATCACCGATATCAGCAAATATATCATCAAATACAGCTATATCGGAATGGTCAAGTGCGGGGATGTTAAGCCCGGCCTCAGCCATAAGAGTAAGGAGACCTACAGTCTTTAGCGAAACAGTTTTACCACCGGTATTAGGACCAGTTATTATAAGAAGGTTAAAATCTGTTCCAAGGTATATATCAATCGGAACAACCTTATGTGGTTCAATGAGAGGATGTCTTCCCTTCTTTATGTTAATGCGACCGTCAGTATTCATAACAGGACGGCTGCAGTTATAGTGCCTTGATAGCAGGGCTTTGGCAAATATACAATCAAGCTGTGTAAGAATGTTATAATCAGATAAAAGTGTATCAGTATGACAAGAAGCCTTTTCACTTAAGTCTGCAAGTATAACTTCTATCTCAGCCTGCTCTTTAAGCTCAAGCTCGCGAATATCGTTGTTAAGCTTAACAACAGAGGCTGGTTCTATAAAAAGTGTTGAGCCTGTGGCTGACTGGTCATGTACCATACCTGGCATAGCTGATTTGTATTCAGCTTTAACAGGAAGACAGAATCTTCCCTGCCTTGTTGTTATGACATAATCCTGAAGATATGTTCTTGTTGATGGTGAATTCAAAAGCTTATTAAGTTCAGTGTGTATGCGGTCAGCAGCCTGATTTTTTTTGCGTCTTATATCGCGCAGTGTAGAACTTGCATCATCGCTTATCTCATCCTCTGATATAATACATTTCCTGATGGCATTCCCAAGAAGTGTAAGAGGGTCAAGAATATCTATCATAGGCTGGATAGAATCATTTCTTGTTTCATAATAGTTTTTAACATGAGCAGCACACTCAAGCAGCATGCTGATGTTAAGAAGCTCAAGAGCGTTAAGAGAGCTTCCAACCTTAAGACGGGCAAGACTTGCACGTATATCTTTTATTCTTGAGAAATCTACGCTGCCTTTCTGGTAAACTCTTGTGAGAGCATCGTTTGTTTCATCAAGAGCTGCGTTGATATCATCAATGTTATTCATTGGAACAAGAGCCTTAAGAGTCTGTCTGGCACCATCAGAACATGCCATAGACACAAGGGCTGATATTATTTTATTATATTCAAGTGTTATTAAAGTTTTTTTATTCAATGTAGTACTCCGATATATTATTTTTTATAAATGTATTTTACAGCATTTGCGCATAAAAAACTATATGATATAGTAATAAATATGCAAAAAAGGAACGCTTATTAATAGCTTTGACATAGTTTGTTCATAAATATAAGTTATCATAAAAAGAGTAAATTATGATATAATGAGCGCTGAGGAATAATATGGAACACAAAAATAACGGACATGAGCAGGAATATCCGCTGTATACAGAGAAGATAGTGCCAAGCCCAAAGGTGAAATACAGAAGACTTATCAAGACTGTGAAAATACTTCTTCTTATAATAGCTATAGGCGTTATATATGCTGTTGCAGATAAGATAGTTATACCAGTGATCATGGATAAAATAGCTGTAAGAAACAGAGTTGTTGATCATATAGAATTTACAAGGGATGAGTATCCTGATCCTGAAACGCAGCAGATAGAAGATCAGAGACAGATTAAGAATGATTATGATGCAATCATACAGTCATTAAGAAGCAAGGTATCTGATGTGCAAAGAACAGTTGTTACAGTCAGGGAATATGTATCAGGTCATTATAATGACAATGATAGTGATACGCCATATGTGTCAGAAGAGATACAGGATGATCTTGTAAAACTGGAAAATAATGTTGAAGGATATTCTACGATGGGGCTGCTTGTAGGACATCTGAATGGGAGATATATGATATTAACCTCACAGTCATATACTGCGGCTGTAAAAGAATATGCGGTTGTTGTGCAGGATTCTGATGAATATAAGGCGGAGCTTGTATGCTCTGATGAACTGACGGGTATAAGTATAATAAGCATATACGATACACAGGTGACAGATGCTGATAGGCAGTATATGAAGGTTGCGGATCTTGACAACTCTTATGTACTAAACAAAGGCGATATGGTAATAGCTACAGGGAAGATATATGGAACAAGTGGTGCTATTGATTATGGGACTATAACGAACAGAACCGTGGCCAATTCTATAGATAACAATTATGAGATATTTGAGACTAATCTTTCATGCATGAAGGATGATTATGGCTTTTTATTTAATTCAGATGGCAATGTCGTAGGAATATCCCAGGTGAATTCAGATTCCAAGCTTAAAGCAATAGGAATATCTGACCTTAAATGTATGATTGAGTGTATGATTAACAGGCAGGGAAAGATGTATTTTGGAATAGTAGCCCAGAATGTGGATAGTGAGCTTTCAGAAAAGAATGGAATTCCAATGGGAATATATATATCAAAGGTGGATAATGATTCACCAGCATATCAGGCAGGACTGCAGCCAGGCGATATAATACAGGGCATAAACAAAATGCCTTGTTATTCTATACAAAGACTTAACGATAAGATATATGACAGCTCGGCAGGACAGGTTATTAATGTATCCATAAAAAGAAAGGGAAAATCAGGATACTTTGATGCGTCCTATGACGTATCAGTTGAGCTAAGATAAGCTAAAGAAAAATAATGATTATTTGTAATAGGAATGGAGAATTTAATTATGCGATTTATTGAAACTTTTAAAGATGGCGACAGAATATCTGATGTATACTTATGCAAGTCAAAGTCAACAGCACTTACAAAGACAGGCAAAGAATATGAGAATGTAATGCTTGCAGATAAAACAGGGCAGATAGATTCCAAGATATGGGATGTGAATTCTGGTGGAATAGGAGACTTTGATGTAAATGATTATGTATATGTAAGTGGACAGGTGACAAGTTACAATGGTGCACTTCAGTTTAAGATAGAAAGAGCACGTGTGGCAGCAGAAAATGAATATTCACAGTCAGATTATATACCAGCTTCAAGGTTTGATATTGAAGATATGTACAGGGAACTTCTTGGCTATGTCAATAGTATAGAAAATGTGTACATAAAACAGCTTCTTACAGCTTTTTTTGTGGATGATGAAGCATTTATCAAAAGATTTAAGAATACATCAGCTGCAAAGACGGTACATCATGGTTTTTTAGGCGGACTTCTTGAACATAGCCTTAGTGTTACAAGGTTGTGTGATAAGATTAGTGGGAATTATGAGTTTTTGAACAGAGATCTTCTTATAAGCTGTGCAATGCTCCATGATGTAGGAAAGGTAAAGGAACTTTCTGAATTCCCAAGAAATGATTATACAGATGAGGGGAATTTCTTAGGACATATTGTTATGGGATATGAGATGGTTATGGAAAAGATAAAGAATATACCAGATTTTCCACCAATAATAGCAAATGAGATGGGACATTGTATATTATCACATCATGGTGAGCTTGAATATGGTTCACCTAAAAAGCCTGCAATAGCAGAAGCAGTAGCACTTTCAATGGCAGATAATATAGATGCAAAGCTTGAAACATTAAGGGAGTGCTTTGAAGCGAAGGATACCAATGACTGGCTTGGCTTTAACAGATGGCTGGATTCTAATATAAGAAGGACAAGCTTTTAGGACATCTTTTGACCATGACATCATTGTAATGCTATAACGAGCAGATTGAAAATGCAGTAAAACAGGAAAAAAGATAGAAAAATATAAGATAAGTGGAAATGGAGATAAGGATGTCATACAGTAAGAATGATTGTGTGGAGCTGACTATTGAAGATATAGGTGTATCTGGTGAAGGAATTGGAAAAGTAGACGGTTATACTTTGTTTGTGAAGGATACAGTAATCGGTGATGTTGTACGTGTTAAAATAATGAAAGCTAAAAAGAATTATGGCTATGCAAGACTGATGGATATAATTAAACCATCTAAGGATAGAGTGGAACCAGCATGTCCGATTGCTAGACAGTGCGGTGGCTGCCAGATACAGGCTATGAATTATAATGCACAGCTTAAATATAAGCAGAAGCTTGTAAAAGATAATTTGCTACGAATAAGTGGACTTACAGAAGGTGTTGACTATGAAATGTGTGAGATACTTGGTATGGATACACCTTTCAGATATCGGAACAAAGCACAGTATCCTGTAGGTGAGGATAAGGACGGCAATATTGTCATGGGCTTTTATGCAGGACATACACATTCGATTATTGCATGTCCTGATGATGACTGTATGCTTGGACATAGAGATAATGCATTTATACTTAACGCTGTAAAAGAATGGATGAAGGAATACAGGGTACGTGCTTATAATGAAAATATACATAAAGGAACAGTCAGGCATGTGCTTGTAAGGACAGGATATCATACAGATGAGGTTATGGTATGCCTTGTGACTAAGAAAATGCTTAGAAAAGAGGCAGCAGACGGACTGGTTAAAGCTATACAGAAGCTTAAGTTAAATGTTGCATCACTGGTTGTAAACATAAACAAAGAAGATACGAATGTGATTCTTGGCAAAGAATGTATAACTCTTTACGGAAGACCATATATTGAGGATTATATAGGAGATATAAAGTTTCAGATTTCACCGCTTTCATTCTATCAGGTTAATCCTAAGCAGACGGAGGTTTTATATAACAAGGCACTTGAGTTTGCAGGGCTTAAAGGAAATGAAAGCGTATGGGATATGTATTGTGGCATTGGAACAATATCATTATTCCTTGCAAAGAAAGCTGGTAAGGTATATGGAGTTGAGATAGTACCACAGGCCATAGAAGATGCAAAGAATAATGCTAAGATTAATAATATAGATAATGCAGAGTTTTTTGTTGGCAAGGCAGAAGAAGTTGTTCCAGCATTTTATAAAAAACAGACAGGCGTACAATCTGATAACGATTCAACAGACAGTAAAGAATATGATATGACAAGGCCAGATGTAGTTGTGGTGGATCCTCCAAGAAAGGGCTGTGATAAAAAACTGCTGGACACGATAGTAAGCATGACTCCGGACAGGATAGTATATGTAAGCTGTGATTCAGCAACGTTGGCAAGAGATCTTAAACTGTTGGTGGAATATGGATATAAGGTGGAAAAAGTACAGCCGGTAGATCAGTTTGGGAATACGGTACATGTGGAGACGGTAGTACTGCTTTCCCACAAAAAGCCAGACGGACATATCAACGTAAAAGTTGAGTTTGGTGAGGGTGAGGGAAAAGTTCCGCTTGATAATATCGCTAAAAGAGCCGAAGAATACAAGCCCAAGGAACGAGTGACCTACAAAATGATAAAGGAGTACATAGAAGCAAAATACGGCTTCAAGGTACATACCGCATATATCGCAGAGGTAAAGAGAGATTTAGGCTTGCCAATGTATGATGCTCCTAATGCGGTAGAAGAATTGAAACAGCCGAGGAAGCATCCGACTCCAGAGAAGGTTGAAGCAATAAAGGATGCATTGAAACATTTTGAGGTGATTTAATGACAAAGCCGCTTGCTTATTGAATGGGTAAGCGGCTGCTTTATTATAATTAGTGTAATATAATAAAACTTGTTCGAGAGTAAAGGGAGAGGATACGTATGAGAAGAACGTTATTCAGGTACAGGTCATTTAATACGGAAAAACTGAATGATTATAGCTATATTCATCAGAGGATAATTAACATTGAAAAATGGAAGTTTGAAGCTTTTGAAGGATTAGTGTATCCATCATCACCACTTTATTTCAACGACCCCTATGATTGTGAATTTTGCTTTCAGTTAGATGCATTGGAAGGTGTACTTGATAGAGAAACATATATACATCTTTTGGAAAGAAGATTTTCACTTAAACAGGAAGAAAAAAATAGAATTCTTTATTCTGACAATATTGAAAGGGCGATGCAAATAGTTTTGCAGGCTCATGGAGGAAGGCTTTCTGACTCTTGGATGAATATTTTGCAAAATGGATTAAATGATTGTATGAGTACAATCAAGGATGCTGTAAGAGTTGTCTGTTTATCTGAGGTGTATGACTCTATGCTTATGTGGAGCCATTATGCTCAGAATCATACTGGATTTTGTATAGAGTATGATTTTAAAGAAAGTGATATGCTTTATAAACATTTATACCCAGTAATATATACAAAGGATAGATATGCTGTTTCTAAAGCAGATATGTTAAGTGAAAATACAGAATGGATTTATAAGACGACTTGTCGTAAATCCGATGTTTGGTCGTACGAGAAAGAATGGCGAATTGTGACGGCTAATTTCAATAAAGTAATGCCAGAAAAATTGAAATGTCCAAATGGAAAATATGTCTTGGATTTGAAAGAAAATATAAAAGCGTTTTATTTAGGAGCGAAAATCTCTGAGAATTTTAAAGAAGAGATAATTCAATTTGGAAAAAAGAATAGTATTGATATTTATCAGATGGTTTTATCACCCAGTACATATGAGCTAAATGCAAAGAAAATCATATGATTAATTATGGAATAATGGTATAATTTTCTTATTATACAAACAAGATGTATGGTGAAAGAACATATATGAAATTTGAAAAAGTAGTTATTAAAAATTTTAGAAATTTTGATAATGTTGAACTTGACTTATCAAATAAAAACATATTTTTTGGTCTAAATGATGTGGGGAAAACAAATTTCTTGTACGCTCTACGATATGTATTTGATAAAGATATTCGTAAACAAAACCTTTTAGATTCGGATTTTCATAATAAGCAGCTTGATAAACCAATTGAGATTGTTGTTACTATAGATATTAGTGATGTTGCTGACAGCGATTGTCAAAAACTCCGTGCACAGCTAAAAGGTGCATTGCTAAGTGAGCATAATAAGGTATATATAAAGCTTTTTGCAGAATATAGCAAAACAGAAATGCTCGCTCTACCGATATTATCGTGGGGTGGCGATATTAATCATCTTTACGAAATGAAGCAAAGAGGATATCTATATGAAATAGACTATGTATTTAATGTCATTTATATTGACTCTTATGTTGATTTGTATTCCCTATTTAAAAAGAATGTGAGCCAGCTTGTCAGAAATGAAAAGGACGAAGATAAAGATATTCTGGCAAAAATTCAAAATACAGTTGATGATTTGAATGGTCATATTGCTTCTCTGTCTGGAATTAAAGAATTTGAGGATAAACTTACGCCAGAATATCAAAAATTCCATGATGAAGGGATATCTGTTTCAATAAAATCCGAAATCGCAGTAAAGGGATTGTACTCAAATATTATACCATATATTAAACAAGATAATGATGATAATTTATATCCTACTGCTGGGGAAGGTAGGAAAAAGTTATTGGCATATTCAATATACGACATACTGTCAGATGAAAATGCGGAAAAGAAAATCAATTTGTTTTTAATTGAGGAGCCTGAAAACCATCTTCATAAGTCTATGCAGATTGCATTATCACAAATACTTTTTACCGATAGCAAATACACATACTTGTTTGTAACAACTCATTCGCCTTTTGTTCTTTATGAAATGGATAATGTAAATTTAGTTCGAATATATAGTGAGCGAAAAATCAATAGTATTAGCACATTTTATAAAGTGCCTGATACTTATGAGAAAAACAGGAAAATGTTAAACCGTTGTTTGTCAGAAGCAATCTTTGCTAACAAAGTACTTTTGGTTGAAGGACCATCTGAATATATGCTATTTAGCAAAGTCCTTTCAGTAGTGCATCCTTTTTATGAAGTAGATGGAATATATATTTTACCAGTTGATGGTGTGGGATTTGAAACATATTTTTCTATCCTGGATGAACTTGAAATTTTTAATGTGGTAAAAACTGACAATGATTTGAGAGCGGTAACAGGAAAAGGTACATATAGCGTTTTAGGCTTTTCACGCTGTAATAATTATATTGGGGAAAAGCGTCTGCCTACTAAACAAATTCAAGAGAATTCTGTTTCTGCCAAGAGGAGTTTATATAATTCAAATATAAATACTTTGGATAAAATACGAAGTGACTTTCATATTTTCTTATCAAAAGTGGATTTAGAAAATGATTTAGACGAGTTTTTGCATGATAGATTATCAGCTTTATTGGATAATGATAATCCTGTTAAATATTTACAAGATGCAAAGCACTATCATATGGTGGAGTTGATTGAGAAACTTTCGGATACAGATTGCAGAACAATCTATAATCATTACAACTTTGCATGTTTGAAGGAGGTTGCCGAATGAAACTATCTCCAATTCAAGAAAAAATAGTAGAAACTCCCGGTAACTTAATAGTAAGGGCAAGTGCAGGAACAGGAAAAACCCATACAATGGTTAATAAAATTGCTAAGGAAATTGATGATAATCATACACATAAAGTTATTGCTGCAATTACTTTTACAATAAAAGCAGCACAAGAAATAAAGGATAGATTGTCTGTCGATGTAGTTCAACACTTCATTGGAACAAATAACAGTTTCGTTATTGAGGAAGTTATAAAGCCTTTTATGAAGGATGTCTATGGTGCTGATTTCGATTTGGACATGAGTACGGACTATTCAGCTAAAGTTGATACTTTTCAAGAAGCTATTGAAAAAATAAGGAATGAAGGTATCCTCTGCTCATATCGAGATAATAAAAGGAACTTTATTTTTGATTTGGCTCAAGAAATTGTAGAAAATTCTTCGGCTTGTAGGCTTTATCTTCAAGCAAAATATTTTAAAATATATATCGATGAATATCAAGATTGCGACAAATCAATGCATAAATTTTTTATGTATTTATGTGATGAATTGAATATCGAAACCTTTGTTGTGGGAGATGAAAAACAATCGATTTATATATGGAGGGGTGCTTATCCAGAGGCTTTTAAAAGCATCTGGAACAAACCCAATTTTAAAAAGATATTTATGGGAGATAATTTTCGCTCTTGTCAACAAATACAGAATTATTCTAATCTATTATGTGATGAGACAAGAAGTCTTTACAATCCTACGGAAAATATAGATAATATTGTGTGGCTTTCTCCTACAAAGGCAAATTGGGCAACAGAAGTATTGTCTAATATTGTTCCCGATAAAAAGTCAGCATTATTGCGGTTTTCTAATGATAACGCACGAATAGGAGCAAGCGAATTAACAACAAACGGTTTAGAGTATGTTTATATCCCACAGACTCCTATTGCTGATATTACAACAGATACAGCGTGGCTTTATACAGCAATTGCTAAATACCTTATAATTGAAAAGTATTCTGCATATGATGTAATTTCAGAAATACCTGTTGAAGGAAATGAAAGTCGCAAAACAGTATCCACCGTAAAAAGATTACTCAAAAGAATTGAAGAGACTATAGATGATGAGCAGTCTTTCGGCTCGTGTGTCACAGCATTGGCTGAATATCTTGGATATGATACTCGCCCTGATCACATAAACAAATTATTCAAAACAATTTCTGATACCAGTTTTCATGTGGCATTTGAAGCGGATAAATACAAACACATCGCAATTACATTCCACTCTTCAAAGGGATTGGAGTTTGAACAGGTAATTGTATTTGCAGAGGATTATCGATTGTCTGATATGTCGAGTATATACAACCATTATGTAGCGGTTACACGTGCAAAAAGCAAATTGATTATCGTTAAGTTAAACAATTACAATGCGAATTGTTTTCAGAATAATTTACAAAAGATATTTTCTGAAAGCGGTCATAATATAGAAGATGTCGTTTTATTTTGAACAGAATAGATTATTTATAAACCAATAATACAGGCAGCTATTACGAATAGGTAGGAGTTCTCTTTCCTTTGAATTGTCGCTTAGTTTCGAGCAGGCAGCAGCCTATCGAAAGGTTAACGGACAGTATGTAAGAAAAAATCAGTGAAGAGATACCAATGTAAGAGTATTCATAGACCTTGATTAGCAGTTAATACGATAAGCGTATCATTAGAAATAGTGGTACGCTTATTTTTTGCCCCTTTTTGCAGATTTGTCCTTTCACCCGCTTTCAAATATAATGAAGCTAAAGAAATGGAGGTGTGCTTATGAGAGAGAAATTTAATCATCTGTATTTGGATAGCCACGAA
>ERZ507003.942-NODE-942-length-13589-cov-20.516994_pt1 | contig 13589 bp, 8 predicted proteins | sample MGYA00513166_ERZ507003 | MGnify/ENA metagenome assembly ERZ507003
TCTCAATACCCGGTTTAATATCCGCATTGAGGAATACCGCCGCCGCAATGCCCATACCGCCCGCAGCGCCGCCGCCCGCCATCTGGCAGACATTAATTTCAGTTTGCTGTTGTAAAACACGGGCGTAATTTTGCAGCCCCTGTTCCAGTTCTTCGACCATTTCCGGCGTTGCCCCTTTTTGCGGACCAAACACCGCCGCCGCGCCGCGTGCCCCTACCAGCGGGTTATCAACATCACATGCTACTTCAATATGGCAGTTCGCCAGACGCGGATCGCATTCATCCATCTCAATGCTTGCCACGCGCGCTAAATTGCCGCCGTTAGCCGCCAGCACCTGACCGTCAGCATCAAGGAAACGCACACCGAGCGCCTGCGCCATGCCCATACCGCCGTCGACCGTCGCACTGCCGCCAATGCCGAGAATAATATGGCGAATGCCGTTATCCAGCGCATGACGAATCAGCTCTCCGGTGCCAAAACTTGACGCCAGCAACGGATTACGCTTTTCAGGCGCGACCAGCATCAGGCCGCTTGCCGCCGCCATCTCAATCACCGCCGTTTTCCCGTCGCCGGTAAGGCCATAAAAAGCATTCACTGTTTCGCCCATCGGCCCGCAGACTTCAAGCGTCACGATGTTGCCGCCCGTCGCGGCGACCATCGCCTCCACCGTCCCTTCGCCGCCATCCGCTATCGGCAAACAGATATAGTGCGCATCGGGAAATATGGTCGAAAACCCGGCTTTAATTGCCTGACAACATTTTTCTGCACTTAAACTCTCTTTAAACGAGTCTGGCGCAATGACAATTTTCATTATCAATCCTTTTTCAACAAATTATTCGATGCGTTCCCACGGAATAAGATTATCCATAAGAACAGCCAGTAAAATCCCGACCAGTAAGCCGTTACTGAGCAGAGGACGCAGCGTTAATGGAAGGTCTTGCAGATACACAGGCGGTAATGCCATTAAAAATATGCCGACAAATAACGGCAATGCGAGTCGATAAATATTGCGAGCGGTAAAGGTTATTTGCTGGCTAAACACCAGCGCGGAAAAGAGTAAAGGCAGATAAGAAACCAGCATGACCGCACTACTCACGGGTAAAGGGATACTGCAAAACAGTCGCGTGAGTGCCGGAACCAGTGCCACCAGCAGGCAAATAACGCTGCCATAAATAAACGAACGCCGCGTGTAATCGCCTGTCTGGGTTAATAAACCAATGGATGAAACAAACGGTGAAAATGGAATTACCGCCAGCGGCACAGTTATCAGTGTCATAAATCCGGTCGCCACAAAGCTGCGACGATAACGCGTATTCCCCGCGCCCTGCTGCGGATAAAAAACATCCGTGCCCCGAATCGCACCGTAGGTATTGCTGATATTTACCAGACCTGTAATCACCGCCGTCAGAATAATCCCCGGCGACAAAGCACCGCCACTGCCGAGCGGGAACCACTGCCAGTGCAACTCACCGGAGAGCGAATGCGAAGAAGGAAAGCAAAAGTACCACAACAACCAGCCGGTTATCGTACCGACCAGCAGGCCGTAACGGGCAAAACGTTGTGGCAGGAAAATAATCATCGCCAGTACCAGGCACATCACCGCCACCGAGAGCGCGAACGGCGGTAATTGAATTTTAAAATTCGGGTCGGCTATGCCAAACGGCAGCCCGAGCATACCTTTGAAAAAGATAGTGGTCAGTTGCGCACCCAGCATCAACATAAACAAGACCATCACCGACGGCGTAAATAACCGTGCCAGGCGATGGCCTAATCCGCTAAAACCAATCAACATCGTCAGCACGCCGGAGAGCGCAATCCCCACCGCCAGACTGGTAGCGATATCGTTGATCGGTGTCCCGCGCGATGCTTCGCCAAGGGTGATAGTCAGGATGGTTCCCCACCACAGGCCGCCCGGCCCCTCCATAATAGCGCGACGATGACCGCAGAACGCCTGAGCGAAGCAGGCCAGTGCGGTAGCAAGAAAAGCATATTGCGTGAGCGTAAGCAGGCTACTTTGCGGCAACTGAAAAGCAGAAAGTAGCGTAGGAGGAACCACAACCGTGTTGCAAAAAATAAAGAAAAACCACTGAAATCCTGATAACAGGCTTTCGCGGCCCACTGCAAAATTGAACATAAACACACCTTAACCGGAGAATGCCCGCCACAAGGACGGGCATTGCAGGGCCAGATTACTGCTGATGTTTAAGGATAAATTGACCTTTCGGCGCAACAGGGAAGCCCTGTTCGATATCGTAAATCACATCACCACGTAAGATGGTTTTCGTGATACGCGCGCCAATAGTACGGCCAACATACGGGCTGACTTTGTGGCGATATTCCAGATCGTCATTGGTAAGAACATAGCTGCTATTCGGCTGAATGAAGACGAAGTCGGCATCTTTTCCTAGGGCGATACGGCCTTTTTGCTGCAGACCGAAAATATCTGCTGCGTTAGTCGCCATTAATTTGCCGAACATTGGCAGAGACATTCCGCGTTTCTGTACCGCTTCATCGAACATCACGTCCATGCAGCTTTGCAGACCAGCGATACCGCCCCACGCTTTCATTATGTTACCGGCTTTCATTTCCGGCGGGCATGGAGAGTGGTCGGAAACCAGGCAGTCTATTTCACCGTTAAACAGTTTTTCCCACATGCCTTTCTGGTTTTCCAGATCGCGGATCGGCGGTGAACACTTCGCCAGAGTACCGATTTCTTCGAACTGATCGGTATCCAGCACAAAGTAATGCGGGCAGGATTCACAAGTAACATCCTGACCTTCCTGACGTGCACGAGTCACTTCCTCAACACCTTCCGGGCTGCTGACGTGGCAAACGTGCAGACGGCAACCAGCGACTTTCGCCAGGTACAGTACGCGGCGAATCGCTTCCACTTCGGTAAATACCGGACGCGAAGCCACATAGTCATGGGCAGTTACGCGACCTTCACGCTTCGCTTCTTCGCCCAGTGCGTCACAGATCAGCGCGTTTTCGCAGTGCACCAGCACCGGCTGGCCTAGTTCACCCAGCTTCTGCGCGCCTTTGAAGAATTGCCAGTCATTGACGTCACGGAAGTCGTTGTCGATACCGCGATCGCCACAGGTCGCAACGAAGCATTTGAAACCGACAACACCCACTTCATCCAACTCATGCAGACGGTCAATGTTGTAAGACACCAGGCCACCGAGTTGTGCCGCATCGATAGTCAGCTTTCCTTTAGCGGCATCGAACTTCAATTCAATTGAGGCGCGGTCAACCGTTGCAGGCAGCTGGTTGAGCGGCATTTCGATCATGGTGGTGATACCACCTTTTGCTGCTGCGCGAGTACCGGTTTCATAACCTTCCCAGTGGCTGCGACCCGGTTCAGAAATATGGGTGTGCGCATCAACCATGCCCGGCGAAACCACCAGACCAGACGCATCCATAACGTCTTTTGCATCGCCCAGATCCTGGCCGATAGCAGCAATTTTTCCGTCTTTAACGGCGATATCTACAACGCGAGCTTCGTTTTCTAAAATAACGGTGCCGTTTTTAATGATTAAATCAAAAGACATAACAAACTCCTTGTAAAATACAGATTGGTTTTTAACTCAATGTTCAATATCGTGATTAATTAACCTATGGTTTTTTGTTCTCCTGTTTTTTCTGCTGTTGTACGTTTCTTTAATAAGGCGTAGGCCGCAAAGGCGACGATGACGCCGACAAACCATGAAACACGTGATAACGGTTCCATAAAGGGAATAAACTTACCGCCAAGAGATAAAATAACGGCCACCAGAGTTACTGAAAACGCGGTGAGGTTAAAACCGTTATCGTAATATTTATAATCGCCAGGTGCGGTATACAGTTCATCAAGATTAATTTGCCCACGCATCACGACAAAATAATGCGCCATCATCACACCAATTACCGGACCAAGCATTCCGCCGATAATATCGAGGAACAGATAAATACTGTCCTGATTTTCCATTAATTTCCACGGGCAGATCAGCAGGCTGATAATACTGGCAATCAGTACGCCGTTTTTATAGGTCAGTTTCGTCGGTGCAATGGCGGCAATCTGATAACCAGCCGGAATAATATTACCGGTGGCGTTAGTAGAGATAGTCGTCATCAGAATAACCAGTACCGCAAAGAACGAGGCGAACAGGCTGTCCCAACGCTGAACAATATCCAGCACGTTCCAGGTGTCAGCGCCGTAATGAATACTGGCTCCGGCAATAATACATACCCCGGCGACCGCAAACAGAATATAGGCCACAACTAAACCCAGCGTTTGCCCCAGCGCCTGCTCACGAAACGAGTGGGCGTTTTGCGTAAAGTCGGATGCGCTCACCGCCGGTGCCGCCCAGACCGCAACCACCGCGTTTATCACCACCAGAAACAGGAAGCCACTGTTTTCTGCTTTCTGAATACCGCCCGGAATGTAGTCAAAGATTGGACCGATCCCGACCAGCGAAATCGCCCAAATCGCCATACCGCCGAAAACGATATAGATGCACGGGTTAAGAATGGCAGTGAATTTATTTAAAACTTTTCCGCCGCCAAAACCAATACCAACGTTAACCAGCCAGAAGAGTAAAAAAGTAATTAATCCCGGTAGAGAAAGGCCTAACAGCGTGAAATCGCCACCGAGAGTCAAAAATCCCGGCCAGATTTTGCCAATCAGAATCAAGCAGGCCAGTGACCCCGCGTAACATTGCAGGCCAAACCACATAATGGCAGCAATACCGCCTCTTAATAATCCGGGAAACAGTGCACCACGTACGCCGTAAGAAGCACGCAGGATCATGGCAAACGGTACGCCGTATTTACTGCCCGCAGCACCGTTTAATACCATTACCGCGGCAATGAAAAAGGCACTGAGGATAATTGCCAGCATAATACTAAAGGTAGACAAGCCGAGAATAAAAAAGCCGCCAACCATCACATAATTGGGAACGTTATGAACCGAACCCATCCATAAGGTAAAATAGTTAAATGTTTTCCAGGTCCGCTGACTTTGCGTTTTCGGCAGTAGATCTTCGCTATAGCCGCGTTGCTGGAATAGTTTTCTCTGATGTTCCATAAATCCCTCTTAATTTCACGTATCGAATAACGTTGTTTTAATCTAGCTATGAGGAACAAATAAAATAAAAATATTATTTTTAATACTGAAGCAACATCTTTGGCTGCTTTCTTTTTTTAATATTGCTGGCCGATTCATTTTCTGATATCGGCCATTTTTATTGCGGGTATCAGGCCAGTTTATGGTTAGCCATTAATTCCAGCGCCTGCACTAACGCAGAGTGATCCAACTGGCTGCCACCGTTTGCCGCACAGGTATTAAACAATTCCTGGCAGGTCGCGGTGTTTGGCAGGTTCAGCGCCAGTGCTTTCGCACTTTGCAGTGCCAGGTTGAGATCTTTCTGGTGCAGCGCAATTTTGAAACCTGGATTAAAGGTGCGTTTAATCATGCGCTCACCGTGAACTTCCAGAATACGTGAGGAAGCAAAGCCGCCCATCAGCGCCTGGCGCACACGTACCGGGTCCGCACCGGCTTTTGAAGCAAACAACAAGGCTTCAGAAACCGCTTCAATATTGAGCGCCACGATAATCTGATTTGCCACTTTGCAGGTTTGACCGTCGCCGTTACCGCCCACGAGAGTGATATTTTTACCGAGCAGTTCAAACAGCGGTTTTACACGTTCAAATACTGCTTCATCACCGCCAACCATAATCGATAACGTCCCTTCACGCGCGCCGATTTCACCGCCGGAGACTGGCGCATCGAGATAATCGCCGCCCAGTTCATTCACCTGACGAGCGAAACGTTTAGTTTCAATCGGGGAAATGGAGCTCATATCAACAATGGTTTTGCCCTTCAGCGAGGCTTTGGTACAACCATTTTCACCAAACAGAACGTCTTCAACCTGTGGCGTATCCGGCACCATAATAAAAATGATGTCCGATGCATCTGTTACCTGGCGCGCAGTTTCAACACTAACGGCGCCCAGTGACAGTAATTCATCAGCAACCGGACCAATGGTTGTGACATGCAGTTGATGACCGGCACGCGCCAGATTAATGGCCATCGGTGTACCCATAATGCCTAAGCCAATAAATCCCAGTTTCATAATTAACCTCTTTTAAATTTCGCTTTTCCTGAATTCAGACAACACGATCCCCTGCCAACTTAGCGGCCTAAAAAAGCATTGTCTGAATAGCGTTACGTTTTAACGGTACGGATCCATCCAGCGTAAACCGGCTTCCGTGGTGGTTTGGGGTTTATATTCACAGCCAACCCAACCGTTGTAGTCAGAATTTTCAATTACCGTAAAGAGATATTCGTAATTAATTTCTCCGGTTCCCGGTTCGCCGCGATGCGGATTATCAGCAATTTGCAGGTGACCAATTTTATCGGCCCACTGAGTCATGGTATTAGTTAATTCACCTTCCATCCGCTGCATGTGATAAATGTCATACTGAATTTTCAAATTGCAGCAACCAACATCGTCAATCAGTTTCAGTGCCTGCCGGGTTCCGGTGAGATGGAAACCAGGAATATCAAAATGGTTAATAGGTTCAATCAGTAATAAAATATCTTCTTTCATCAGCATATTCGCAGCATAACGTAGGTTTTCTACAAGCGTTGTGTGAATCTGTTCACTGCTGAAACCAGTCGGCGTTTTACCGACCAGACAGTTAATTTTTTTATTACCCAGAGCACGAGCATAACGAATCGCTGCTGCTACGCCATCCCGAAACTCTTCTTCACGGCCAGGAATACAGGCAATACCCCGCTCGCCCGCCGCCCAGTCACCTGCCGGTAAATTGTGCAGCGTATGTTCGAGTTTATTACTCGCCAGCACCTGTTTTAATTCTTCAATGTCGTAGTCATAAGGGAACATAAATTCAACGCCGCGAAAACCACACTGCGCAGCTTTCTCAAAACGGGCGAGAAAATCATATTCACCAAATAACATCGATAAATTAGCAGAGAAACGTAACATTATTTATCTCCCTTATTCATAGTGCATGAAACAGGTTTCAGTCGGTGCATCCGCTGCGTTATCGGCGATATCTTCAAATTCCATGACGTTATCCAGTTCACTGCCCATCGAAATATTGGTCACACGCTCGAGAATAACTTCCACGACTACCGGTACCCGATATTGCGCCATTAAGATTTTCGCCTGTTCAAAGGCTGGTGCAATATCTTCCGGTTTGAAAACGCGAATTGCTTTACAACCTAAACCTTCCGCTACTTTTACGTGGTCGACGCCATAACCGTTCACTTCGCTGGAGTTAATATTTTCGAACGCGAGCTGTACGCAGTAATCCATATCAAAGGCACGTTGCGACTGGCGAATCAGACCCAGATAGGCGTTATTGACCAGTACATGGATGTACGGAATGTTGAACTGTGCGCCAACGGCTAATTCTTCAATCAGGAACTGGAAGTCGAAGTCACCGGAAATCGCCACCACATTGCGCTCTGGATCAGCGGCACAAACCCCCAGCGCCGCCGGAATCGTCCAGCCCAGCGGGCCTGCCTGCCCACAGTTGATCCAGTGGCGGTCTTTAAAGACATGCAGCATTTGTGCCGCAGCGATTTGTGACAGGCCAATGGTGGTGACATAACAAACATCGCGGCCAAAGGCTTTGTTCATCTCTTCATACACGCGCTGCGGTTTCACCGGCACGTTGTCGAAGTGGGTTTTGCGCAGCAAAGTGCGTTTGCGCTGCTGGCAGTCGGCGACCCACTCTTTACGACACGGCAGACGACCGGCTTTTTGCATCTCCTGCGCCACTTCAACCAGCAGCGTCAGCGCCGCTTTAGCATCAGAGACAATGCCAAGATCCGGACACAGTACGCGGCCAATTTGCGTCGGCTCAATATCGATATGAACGATTTTGCGCCCTTCGGTGTATTTCTCTACCGAACCGGTATGACGGTTGGCAAAACGGTTACCGATACCAAATACCATGTCGGAAGCCAGCAGCGTTGCGTTACCGTAACGATGCGCGGTTTGCAGACCCACCATCCCGGCCATCAGTTCGTGGTCATCCGGGATACAACCCCAGCCCATCAGCGTTGGGATCACCGGAACGCTGGTCAGTTCAGCAAACTGTTGTAACAGTGCAGCTGCGTCAGCATTGATTACCCCGCCTCCGGCAACAATCACCGGACGTTCGGCCTGGATTAACATTTCTACAGCTTTTTCGATCTGCATACGGCTGGCAGCAGGTTTGTAGACCGGCAGCGGTTCGTACATATCAGGATCAAACTCGATTTCCGCAACCTGTACGTCGAACGGTAAATCCACCAGTACCGGACCCGGTCGACCAGAACGCATCAGGTGAAACGCCTGTTGCAGCACACGAGGCACCAGCGCCGCTTCACGAACTGTAACCGCCATTTTGCTGACCGGTTTAGCAATTGCTTCAATATCAACGGCCTGGAAATCTTCTTTATGCAGACGGGCGCGCGGAGCCTGGCCGGTAATACACAGAATAGGAATGGAATCAGCAGATGCGGAATAGAGCGCGGTGATCATGTCCGTGCCCGCAGGACCGGAAGTCCCCAGACATACGCCGATATTCCCTGCCGTTGCGCGGGTATAACCTTCCGCCATGTGCGAAGCACCTTCCACATGACGCGCCAGAATGTGACGAATACCGCCGTGCTTACGCATCGCTGAGTAGAACGGATTGATTGCAGCTCCCGGAACGCCGAAGGCGGTGGTGATACCTTCTTTCTCCAGCACATACATTGCCGCGTCAACGGCTCTCATTTTTGCCATTTTATTCCTACCTCTATTAATTGGAAAATTTTTCCAACTTTCAAATTTTGTCAAAAAAACCCGCTCCGCAGAGCGGGATACGACAGACACTATAGATGTGCTTTCAGTCCCAACGCCGTGCTGATATCGCGGGCGGTGTCTCTGACCAGCTCACCCTGACTGACAAAACGATCTTCTGTCAGTCTTGATGAAGGCCCGGAGATGGAGATAGCGGCAACAACACTACCTACATCATCGTAAATTGCTGAAGCTATGCAATTCAGGCCGACAACATGCTCTTCTTTATCTACGGTATAGCCCAGTTCACGCGCTTGTTCCAGGTCCTTCAGCAAGGTGGGCATATCCACAAGCGTCGTTGGCGTAAACTGCTGCAAACCGGTTTGCAGAATGATGCTCATCAACTCTTCTTCCGCCAGCGGATAAAGCAGCGCCTTGCCCGCACCGGAAGCATGCAGCGGCAGACGACTGCCCAGCGGCGCACACATTCTGACCATCGATTTACACTCTAACTGACCAATTAATACCGCTTCATTGCCGTTACGGATCGCGACATTGACCGTTTCGCCGGAAAGTAACATCAGGCGGCGCATAAACGGCCCGGCGACGGAGAGGACATCGCGGTTATGGATGTACGCTGCACCGACGTTAAAGACACCTAATCCTATATGCCACCAACCTAACTGACTGTCCTGATAGACAAAATCCGCTGCCTGTAAAACCTTCAGCAAGCGAAAGGTCGTGGAGAGCGGCAAATCCAGATTGAGAGAGATATCGCTAACCGACGAACTTCCCCCACTTTTTTCCAGATATTGCAGAATCGCAATTCCCCGCTCTAACGCCTGTGCACCCTTCTGTGCCACAGGCTCCGCCTGTCCTGGCCTGCCGCGCCGTCTAACTTCCGTCATACCTACGTTAACTCCGACCTACAAATGAGCATAAACAATGAACAATTCGTTTATCTTATGCAAGTCGGTTGCAGGCGTCACGCAAAACAGAGTTCCTGTTCAGGAATACTTTCAACATCACAGTTGTCACTGCCGCCGCGATCGATGGTCAGAAAATCGGTGACGCGCTGCCAGGCGAAAAGTGGGTGATGCCAGACGTTACGATGGTAATTCACTCCCTGTTCGCCATTGGTAATAAACGCCCGCAGGGTTGACAGGTCTGGTTTGTCGTCACCTAACGCCACCACCACCACAAACACTTCACCTTTCATCGGGATAAAGGCCTGTGTACCCAGCGGATGACGTTCGAGTTCGTGAATAGTCAGCGGCAGATTCGCCGGTTGCGCGCGGTTAATGCTGATAAGCGTACGGTCTTGCTCAAGAATCTCAACCAGCGCCAAATCGTGGTAACGCTCCACCAGTCCATTGTTAATATGGAAAAAATCCCGTTTCTGCGTTTCGATTACGTCGCCATAAGCACTAAAGGCTTCCTGACTTAACGGTAATACCTGAAGTTTCATCTTTTTGTCCTTGTAACATAATTCCGTTCAACCACCGCCGACCGGTCAGCTTGGTTTCAATAACAGGCAATCTAAAACCTTAAGAGAACAACATCAACACAAAAGTTGGAATATTTTTCCAAAACTGGATTTAGTCCACAAATTGAACAGGGTTATCATGTAAAAATACTGATAAATCAGAGGATAAGAAAATCACGCAACTTGCGGATTTAAAAGGGGATACCTGAAGATGTTCGATCCAGAAACCTTGCGGACTTTCATTGCGGTTGCTGAAACAGGAAGTTTTTCAAAAGCGGCAGAACGATTATGTAAAACCACGGCGACGATCAGTTATCGCATTAAACTTCTGGAAGAGAATACCGGAGTGGCGCTGTTTTTCCGCACGACTCGCAGCGTGACGTTGACGGCGGCTGGCGAGCATCTACTTTGTCAGGCCAGAGACTGGCTGGGCTGGCTGGAAAGTATGCCCAGCGAGTTACAACAGGTGAATGATGGCGTGGAACGCCAGGTGAATATCGTCATCAACAACCTGCTCTATAACCCCCAGGCCGTTGCCAGGCTGCTGGCGTGGCTAAATGAACGTTACCCGTTTACCCAATTTCACATCTCCCGACAAATCTATATGGGCGTCTGGGACTCGCTATTGTACGAAGGTTTTTCACTGGCTATCGGCGTCACGGGAACCGAGGCGCTGGCAAATACCTTTAGTCTTGATCCCTTAGGATCGGTGCAATGGCGCTTTGTCATGGCGGCGGATCATCCGCTGGCGAACGTTGAAGAGCCGCTAACAGAAGCACAGTTGCGGCGCTTTCCGGCGGTCAATATTGAAGACAGCGCCCGCACCTTAACCAAACGCGTCGCCTGGCGATTGCCGGGGCAAAAAGAGATTATTGTTCCCGATATGGAAACGAAAATCGCCGCCCATCTGGCGGGCGTTGGCATTGGTTTTTTGCCAAAATCACTTTGCCAGTCAATGCTCGATAATCAACAACTGGTCAGCCGGGTAATCCCAACGATGCGCCCTCCTTCGCCATTGAGTCTGGCATGGCGCAAATTTGGCAGCGGCAAAGCGGTAGAAGATATTGTGACCTTGTTTACCCAGCGCAGGCCGGAAATCAGCGGATTTTTAGAAATTTTCGGCAACCCACGCAGTTAAAAATCAAGTTTCCTTGCGCGTTGGCGCGTAAAATAGCGCGCAAGCTGATTTGAGGTTCACTTTTTACTATGCAAGAGAGACACACGGAACAGGACTATCGTGCCCTGCTGATTGCTGATACGCCCATTATTGATGTTCGCGCCCCCATCGAGTTTGAGCAAGGCGCAATGCCCGCCGCTATCAACCTGCCGTTAATGAATAACGATGAACGCGCCGCCGTTGGCATCTGCTATAAACAGCAAGGGTCAGACGCGGCGCTGGCACTGGGGCATAAACTGGTGGCGGGTGAAATTCGTCAGCAGCGCATGGACGCCTGGCGGGCAGCGTGCCTGCAAAATCCGCACGGTATTCTCTGCTGCGCCCGTGGCGGTCAGCGCTCGCATATTGTGCAACGCTGGCTGCATGACGCGGGGATTGATTATCCGCTGGTGGAAGGCGGTTATAAGGCACTGCGCCAGACCGCGATTCAGGCGACCATTGAACTGTCACAAAAACCGATAGTGCTGATTGGCGGTTGTACCGGCTGCGGCAAAACGCTGTTAGTGCAACAACAACCGAACGGTGTTGATCTGGAAGGGCTGGCGCGCCATCGCGGTTCTGCTTTTGGTCGCACGTTACAACCACAACTTAGCCAGGCGAGTTTTGAAAACCTGCTGGCTGCCGAAATGCTAAAAACCGACGCCCGTCAGAATTTGCGCTTGTGGGTGCTGGAAGATGAAAGCCGGATGATCGGTTCGAATCACCTGCCGGAATGTCTGCGCGAACGAATGACTCAGGCGACGATTGCGGTGGTAGAAGATCCGTTTGAGATCCGTCTTGAACGCCTGAACGAAGAGTATTTCTTGCGTATGCATCATGATTTTACCCACGCTTATGGCGACGAACAGGGCTGGCAGGAGTATTGCGAATACCTGCATCACGGACTTTCGGCGATTAAACGTCGGCTGGGACTACAACGCTATAACGAACTGGCTGCAAGGCTGGATGCGGCGCTGACAACGCAACTCACCACCGGCAGCACCGACGGTCATCTGGCCTGGCTAGTGCCGCTGCTTGAAGAATATTACGACCCGATGTATCGCTATCAGCTTGAAAAAAAGCGGAAAAAGTTGTCTTTCGCGGTGAGTGGGCGGAAGTGGCGGAATGGGTTAAGGCGCAGTGATGGGGGATTCTGTGCACGCTGTTCATGCTACCAGGTAGAAATAAACGGCTTTATCACATCACCCCGCAAACTGCCTGAACAGCGCCTTACCCTTAAGCAGTCGCGCACCCAGCCAGCCGCCGCAAAGCGACAGCAGTAGCGCACCGCTGCACGGCAGAACAATCCACAATCGCCAGTCTGGCTCCCACGGGAAATCAAACACTTTCGATTGCAGTACCGCCAGTGCCGTTTCCGCACCAATTGCGGCCACCAGGCCGGATACAAACCCGAGCATGGCGAACTCACACCACAATGTCGTGCGCAGCAGTTTTTTCCCCGCACCAAGTGTGCGCCACACCACCAGCTCCTGATGACGCTGACGCATTCCCACCTGCACCTGCGCCAGCAACAGCAACATGCCGCAGGCGGTGACCAGCACCACCATCACTTCCAGCGCCCGACTTACCTGCTCCAGCACCTGACCGACCTGTTTTAAAATCGCGCCAATGTCTAACAGGCTAATGGTCGGGAACTGGCGGTTGAGTTGCGTCAACATGCCGTTGCCATTCTCCCAGCGGAAACTGGTAAGCCAGCTCTGCGGTTGCCCGTCTAATGCCCCTTCCGGGAAAATAAAATAGAAATTAGGCCGCAGACTTTCCCAGTCCACTTTGCGCAGGCTGGTCACTTTAGCGCGGAACTCCTGGGTATCGCCCATAAAAGTCACGGTATCGCCGAGGGCAACGTTTAAGCGTTTCGCCAGCCCCTCTTCCATCGACACTTCATCGGCTTTTGGCGGCCAGTTACCGGCGACGATCGGGTTATGATCAGGCCGCGCATTTTGCCAAGTGAGATTCAGCTCGCGGTTGAGCGCCTCATCTCCATTGCCTTCTGTCGGCTTGTCGTTAATCGCCGTCAACCGCGCCCGCACTACCGGATAAAACGATTCCGGGACTATCTGATGTTCCGCGAGAAACGCTTTTAGCGGCGTAACCTGTTCTGTGGCGATGTTGATTAAAAAGTAGTTCGGGCTTTCTGGCGGTAGCT
>ERZ507003.954-NODE-954-length-13498-cov-3.962657_pt1 | contig 13498 bp, 8 predicted proteins | sample MGYA00513166_ERZ507003 | MGnify/ENA metagenome assembly ERZ507003
AACGCGCCGAGAAAGCGCCTGCCGCAAGGAATGATATTCTTGCCAAGCGTTTCGGATTGCCGATGGAGGGTTATACCTATTACTTCACCTACGAAGAGACACTGCCGCATCGCAAACGCGATTACTGGCAGATGGCTTGCGCGCTTGGTGGAGACCTTTCTCAGGGTGACGACTTCTGTTCGTTCACCTTTTTGTTCCCGCTACGTAACGGTTCCTTTGGTGTGAAGACCAGAAACTACATTACTTCCAGAACACTAAATAAGCTTCCTGCTGCTATGCGTAATAAGTATGAGCAATTCATGGATGAGGGCAGTCTTGTCGTTTTGGATGGAACGGTTCTGGACCCGATGCAGGTCTATGAGGACTTGGACGAGTACATCGTTGCGTGTGGGTATGATGTCCGCTGCTTTGGCTATGACCCATACAACGCCAAGGAGTTTGTGGAACGCTGGGCGGCTGAGAACGGCCCGTTCGGCATTGAGAAAGTCATTCAGGGCGCAAAGACGGAGTCCGTTCCATTGGGTGAGCTGAAGAAGCTGGCCGAAGACCGGATGCTCCTCTTCGATGAAGAGTTGATGACCTATGCCATGGGTAACTGCATCGCCATGGAAGATACCAACGGAAACCGGAAGCTGATGAAGAAGCGGTATGAGCAGAAGATCGACGCCGTGTCGGCTATGATGGATGCCTATATCGCTTACAAGCGGAATCCGGAAGCATTTGAATAGGGAACAATGGAGAGCTAAATCATTTACCATGCTCCGCAGACTTTGAACGGTCTGCGGAATTTTTTTATGCCATGAAGGAGGTGATGAGTTCCGAATGGAAATGACAGTTGCCACGCGGCTAAAGCACGCATGGAATACATTCATGAACCGAGATTCTTATGTTTCTCGGATGTCGATTGGGCCGAGTTACGGTTATCGCCCCGACCGTCCACTCTTCAGCCGTGGAAATGAGCGTTCAATCATTACCTCGGTCTATAACCGTATTGCGCTGGATGTCTCATCTATGACCGTTCAGCATGTGCGACTGGATGGCAGCGACCGATTCAAGGAGGTCATCGAGAGCGGGCTTAATAACTGTTTAACGGTAGAAGCAAATGTTGACCAGACCGGAAGGGCCTTTATGCAGGACATTGTTATGTCGATGCTGGACGAGGGCTGCGTCGCTATCATCCCTGTCGATACAAACTTTGATCCTGAGAAAACCGGCGGCATTGACATCGAGACGATGCGGACCGGCAAGATTCTTGAATGGTTCCCGCAGCATGTAAAGGTTCGCGTCTACAATGACCAGCGCGGTGAGAAAGAGGATATTCTTGTCCCCAAGAGTACCGTCGGCATTGTGGAGAATCCTTTCTATGCTGTCATGAATGAACCGAACTCTACGATGCAGCGGCTTATCCGAAAGTTGAACCTGCTGGACGCCATTGACGAGCAGAACAGTTCCGGAAAGCTGAACCTCATCATTCAGTTGCCGTATGTCATCAAGACAGAAGCACGTCGTCAACAGGCGGAATTGCGCCGACAAGATATCGAGAACCAGTTAGCCAGCTCCAAATATGGTGTTGCATACACTGACGGAACTGAGCATGTGGTCCAACTGAATCGCCCCGTCGAGAACAACCTGATGTCCCAGATCGAATACCTGACGAGTATGCTTTACAGCCAGTTAGGTTTGACCCAGGGCATTCTGGATGGCTCTGCCGACGACAAGACGATGCAGAACTACCTGACTCGAATCGTTGAGCCAATCCTCTCTGCCATTGTTGATGAGATCAAGAGGAAATTCCTCACTAAAACTGCTCGGTCGCAAAAGCAGTCCATCCTGTTCTTCCGAGATCCCTTCAAGCTGGTGCCTGTCGATAAGATCGCTGAGATGACTGACAAGTTCACCCGCAACGAGGTCATGACCTCGAATGAGATCCGGCAGAAGATCGGCATGAAGCCTTCTTCCGACCCAAAGGCGGACGAGCTGCGCAACAGCAATCTGAGCGCACCGGCGGAAAGCACGCCGGCATCAACACCGAAGGAGGACAACAATCAAAATGGAGAAGAAACTTAAGTACGACTTCAGCGGCTGGGCGACGCGCAATGACCTTGTGTGCAGTGATGGCCGCACCATTCGCCGTGATGCGTTTGCGCATTGCGACGGAAAGACCGTCCCCCTCGTATGGAATCACCAGCATGACGACCCGACCAATATTCTGGGCCATGCGCTGCTGGAAAACCGCGAGGATGGCGTTTACGCTTACTGCACATTCAACGAAACTGCTGCCGGTAAGGCTGCTAAGCTGATCGTGCAGCATGGAGATGTGGATTCCCTGTCCATCTATGCCAACGGCCTGAAGCAGCAGGGCGGAAATGTGATGCATGGTGACATCAAGGAGCTGAGCCTTGTGGTCGCCGGTGCAAATCCCGGAGCATTCATCGACTTTGTCGATCTTGCTCATGGAGAGGGCGCTGAGCAGGAAGTTATCTTCTGTGCCAACGAACCTATCACGCTCGCCCATGCAGATGAAGGCAAAGCTGATGACTCTGCCGATGACGGCAAGAAGTCCGCCGATGACGGCAAGAAGTCCGCCGATGGCGACAAGAAAGACACCGGAGATGGCGACACCATTGAAGATGTTATCAACAGCCTGACCGAAAAGCAGAAGACCGTTGTGGTTGCTCTGCTTGCCAATGCTATGGCCCATAGCGATTCTGACAACGATGATGGCGAAGAGAAGAAGGACGACGGCCACATCGAACATTCTGACAAATCCGAAGGAGGAGTTAAGACTATGAAGCACAATGTTTTCGAGAAGCCTGAGGACAATCAGGCGACCACCCTGAGCCATTCCGCTCAGACCGAGATCATCGCCAGCGCCAAGCTCAAGAGCGTAGGCACTCTTCAGGGGGCTATGAAGCTCTACGCCGAGCAGCATAACGATACTCTGAAGCACGGTATCGACGACATCGAGGCCCTGTTCCCCGAGTATAAGGATCTGCGCACCGGCGCTCCTGAGCTCATCACCCGTGACCAGGGCTGGGTCAATGTGGTCATGAACAAGGTCCACAAGAGCCCTATCAGCCGTATCCGTACCCGCAACATGGATGCCCGCGGCGATGATATCCGCGCGCATGGTTACCAGAAGGGCAAGAAGAAGGTTCCTTCCGGCAACATGAAGCTGATGAAGCGCACCACCGATCCGCAGACCATCTACATCACTGACTCCATGCACCGCGATGACATCATCGACATCACCGATTTCGATGTGGTCGAGTACCAGTACGGTGTGATGCGTCAGACGCTGCTGGAAGAGGTCGCTACCGCTATCCTGATCGGTGATGGTCGCGATGAGGCTGATGAGCACAAGATCTCTGAGGAGCATGTCCGTTCTATCTGGAATGACGATGATCTCTACACCATCCACTATGATGTGGACATCGAGGCTGCCCGCAACGAGCTTCAGGGTACCGGCACCGCTTCCCGTTTCGGCGAGAACTACATCTACGCCGAGGCGATCATCACGGCTGCCCTTTACTCCCGCGAGAAGTTCAAGGGCACCGGCACTCCAGACTTCTTCTGCACGCCGCATCTGGTGAATGTGATGCTGCTGGCCCGCGACACCAACGGTCGCCGCATCTACAACTCCAAGGCTGATCTGGCTGCTGCGCTGAACATCAATGAGCTGCACACTGCTGAGCAGTTCGAGGGTCTGGCCCGCACCGACAAGACCGGCAAGAAGCATAACCTGCTGGGTATCTTCGTCAATCTGAGCGACTATACCGTTGGCTCTACCAAGGGCGGCGAGATCACCCGCTTCAACCAGTTTGACATCGACTTTAACCAGGAGAAGTACCTGATTGAGACTCGTCTGTCCGGCGCGCTGACTAGACTGTGGTCTGCTATCGCACTGGAAGAGCCCGTGAAGGCCTCTTCCGGCCAGACCGAGGATACCGGTCACGACGGCACCTAAGGGAGAAAATTCAAAATGGCAAAATTTTACGGACCGGTAGGCTATGCTGAAACGGTGGAAACGGCGCCTGGTGTATATGTGGAAAAGATCACGGAGCGGATGTACTTCGGAGACTTGACCCGTAACACCAGGCGTCTTCAGTCATCGGAAACACTCAATGACGACATCAATGTTGCGAATGAGATCAGCATAGTCGCCGATCCGTTTGCCAACCAGAATTTCCACCGAATGCGGTATGTTGGCTTTATGGGGGCAAATTGGAAAATCTCCAATGTTGAAGTCCATTATCCAAGACTGATCCTGACGATCGGAGGTGTCTACAATGGAGAGACTGCTTCTTCAGAAGACGCTATCTGACATTCTTGGATGCCCCGACAGAGGCGAAAAGTGCCGTGTGTACTTTCAGCCCCCCGCCAGCAAGGAAATGATTTATGACTGCATCGTTTACGAGCGCAGCCGTATTGAACCTACTTTTGCTGACAATCAGCCTTATGCACTTCACGACCGGTATCAGGTGACTGTGATTTACAGAAATCCTGACAGCGAGATCCCAAGCAAGATCGCGCTTCTTCCGATGTGCAGCCATGAACGCCACTATACCAAAGAAAACCTGAACCATGATGTGTTCAACCTATATTTCTAACCTTACAAGGAGGAAACAGCTATGAAGATCAAATGGGATGAAGTCGGCAAGCGTCTGTATGAGACCGGCGTCGACCACGGCGTCCTGTTCCCGATTGGCGAGGACAATGCATACGGCAAAGGTGTGCCCTGGTACGGCCTGAGCGCCGTTAACGAGAGCCCCTCCGGCGGCGAGCCTAATGCCGTATGGGCGGACAACATCAAGTACCTGAACCTGATGAGTGCCGAGGATTTCGGCGCCACCATCGAGGCTTACACCTATCCCGATGAGTTCGAGGCCTGCAACGGCTGCGCTGAGATCGCCCCGGGTGTCACCATCGCCCAGCAGGATCGCAAGATGTTCGGCTTCTGCTATCGCACGCTGATCGGCAACGATACGGTTGGTACGAACTATGGCTACAAGCTCCATCTGGTGTACGGTGCACAGGCTTCTCCCTCTGAGAAGAACAACCAGACCGTGAACGACAGCCCCGAGGCTGCCACCATGAGCTGGGAGATCAGCACCACGCCTGTGGATGTTCCCAATTTCAAGCCGACCGCGCATCTGGTCATCGACTCCACCAAGACCAACAAGGCCAAGCTCGCGAAGCTGGAGGAGATGCTGTACGGCACCGATGGCGACCAGGCCACCGAACCCACGCTTCCGATGCCGGAGAAGGTCATCGAGCTGCTGAAGGCTGCCGGCTGATCCACGGTACAAGAACTTCTAAAGCGGGGCTCTCTTCACCGAGGGCTCCGCTTTCTTTAATTTTTGAAAGGAGAAAGCATCATGCTTAAGAAAACTATCGTTTATACCGACTACAACGGTACCACTCGCAAGGAAGATTTTTACTTCAACCTGACGCAGGCTGAGGTGACTGAGCTGGAGGTCTCCGTGGAGGGCGGTCTCGTTGAACAGATCAACCGCATCGTTGCGGCGCAGAATGGCAAGGTCATCATTGAGACCTTCAAGGACATCATTCTGCGCGCTTACGGTGAGAAGTCTCCGGATGGCCGTCGATTCATCAAGAACCAGGAAGTCCGCGATGCCTTCGCTCAGACCGAGGCGTACAGCAAGCTGTTCATGGAGCTGGCAACCGACGCTAAGGCTGCGAGCGAGTTCGTCAACGGCATCGTTCCTCCCAAGACGGAAAAGGCAGCCCCGGCCGATCAGAGTGCCGAAGCTCCTGCTGTTCCTGAAAACTGATGATAATGAGGACCGGCGATGCTGAAGATCACAGTGCCGGCTACCGAATTGTTTGACGGGGTCGGAAACTTTATCAACACCAAGGAGCAGACGCTCCAGTTGGAGCATTCGCTGGTCTCTCTTTCAAAATGGGAAGGCAAATGGCACAAGCCTTACTTGTCCCGCAAGGCGATGACCATAGAAGAGACGATCGACTACATCCGGTGCATGACACTGACACAGAATGTCGACCCGAATGTGTATAAAGCGATCACTCCATCGAATTTGAAGACGGTCACGGAGTACATTGACGCTCCGATGACCGCCACGACCATCTCCAATGCAAAGAAAAAGGGTGGAAGCCGTAAAATCGTAACGGCAGAGGTCATTTATTATTGGATGATCTCCTACGGTATCCCGTTTGAGTGCCAGAAATGGCATCTGAACCGACTTCTGACCCTTATCAATGTATGTAATGTGGAGGGGTCGCCGCCTCAGAAGCTTTCGAGAGCGGAGGTTGCCGCGCAGTATAAAGCGCTGAACGCCGCCCGACGGAAGCAGTGGAATACAAGGGGGTAACACCATGATAGAAAAAGAACTGAGAGCCAAAGTAGTCTCGATTGCAGAGAAATATCTCGGATGCAAGGAAAGCAATGGCTCGCATAGAAAAATCATCGACCTCTATAACAGTCACAAACCGCTTGCACGAGGCTACCCTGTGAAATACACAGACGCCTGGTGCGCAACTTTTGTGAGCGCTGTGTTTATTGAGGCCGGCTTGACAGAGATCGCGCCGACCGAATGCGGATGCGGAGCAATGATCAATCTTTATAAGAAGATCGGTCGTTGGGAAGAGAATGATGCCTATGTCCCCTCTCCGGGTGATGTTGTTATGTACGACTGGCAAGATAACGGCGTTGGTGATAATACCGGTGCCGCTGATCATGTCGGTATTGTAGCAAGTGTTTCCGGAAATTCCATCAAGGTCATCGAAGGAAATATGAGTGATGCCGTTGGGTACAGAACCTTGCGGGTGAATGGCAAATACATTCGAGGCTATTGCCTCCCCAAGTATTCTGCCAAAGCTGGTTCGACAGGTTCCAACACAACAACACCGCCGAGTAACGGCTCGGCAAGCAAGCCCGCAAGTGCTAAAAAGGCAACCGAGGCAGCAAGATCTTTCAATAAGACTTTGGCCGGTACTTATGTTGTCACGGCAAATGTTGGGCTGCATATCCGTAATGGTGCAGGAACCGGTAAGGCCAGTCTAACCGTACTTCCCAAAGGTACAAAAGTTGCAAACTATGGGTACTACACGCTTGTCGGCAATATAAAGTGGCTTTATGTTCAGGTCACTTACAAGGGTGTCACATACACCGGATTTTGCAGTTCTCAGTATTTGAAGAAGTAAACAAGTGCAATTTGGAGGAAAACATGATCACGTTCAGACAAAAGGGCGACTTCTCCAAGCTGACGAGGTTTTTGGAGAGAGCCAAAGAAACGGTGCATCTCGGAGACCTCGATCAGTATGGCCGAGCCGGAGTGGCCGCTCTTGCGTCTGCAACGCCTGTTGACTCTGGAGAAACGGCTAAATCGTGGTATTACGAGATCACGAACAAGAAGGGTTTTGTGAGTATCTCGTTTCACAATTCAAATATTCAAAATGGAGTTCCAATCGCCATCATTTTGCAGTATGGACATGGAACTGGAACCGGCGGCTGGGTAGCGGGACGTGATTACATCAATCCTGCTATCCGGCCTATTTTTGATCAAATCGCAAATGACGCATGGAAGGAGGTCACGAAGACATGAGCACAACGATCGACGAGAGAGTTGTTGAAATGCGATTCGACAACCGTCAATTCGAGGCGGGTGTGAAGACAAGTTTGTCCACGCTCGACAAACTCAAAGAGGGTTTGGATCTGGACGGTGCGGCTAAAGGTCTGAAGGGCCTTAGCGACGCAGCTAAAAAGTGCGACCTTTCGACCCTTAGCAATTCCGTCGAGACTGTTCGGATGAAATTCTCGGCGCTCGAAGTCATGGCGGTGACCGCCCTTTCAAACATTACCAACTCGGTCATCAATACCGGAAAACGGATGATCGAATCGTTTACATTGGAGCCTCCCAAACAAGGCTTTGACGAATACGAGCTCAAGATGGGCTCTATTCAGACGATCATGATGAGCACCGGCGCATCGTTAGAGGAGGTCAACAAGTATCTTCAGGAGCTGAACACCTACTCCGATAAGACAATTTACTCTTTCCAGGATATGACCTCCAATATCGGTAAGTTCACGAATGCCGGCGTCGGCCTTGAGGATGCTGTTATGGCTATTCAGGGTGTGTCGAATGTGGCTGCCGTATCCGGTGCAAATGCAAACGAGGCTTCCCGTGCGATGTATAACTTTGCACAGGCCTTGTCCGCAGGATATGTCAAGTTGATCGACTGGAAATCCATTGAAAACGCGAACATGGCAACGGTGGAATTCAAGACGCAGCTTTTGGAGTCGGCTGTTGCGTGTGGAACTTTGACGAAAACCGCAGACGGAATGTATAAGACCGTCAAGGGAAATGTCATCGACGCCACACATAACTTTAACGATTCTTTGCAGGATCAGTGGATGACGACGGAAGCTCTTGTCGGCACACTTCGTAATTATGCTGATGAAACGACCGACATCGGTAAGAAGGCATTCGCTGCTGCACAGGATGTTAAGACATTCTCACAGTTGATTGACACCTTAAAGGAAGCTGCTGGCTCCGGCTGGGCGAATACCTGGGAAATCCTCTTTGGTGACTTTGAGGAAGCCAAGGAATTGTGGACTGGTCTTAGTCAGGCAATCGGCGGATTTATTGATACGCAGTCTGATGCTCGTAATTCGGTACTTCAGGGATGGAAAGACCTTGGCGGCAGAACCGAGCTGATCGAGTCTCTCAAGAATACGCTCAAGGGAATCGGAATGGTTATCAAGCCAATTACGGAGGCTTTTCGTGATATTTTTCCGCCAACTACTGCGGAACAGCTTCATAATCTGACAGAAGGACTGCTGAAGTTCACAGAAAAGCTGACGCTTAGTGACACTGCTTCTGAAAACCTGAAGAACACATTCAAAGGTCTGTTCGCCATTCTTGATATTTGCAAGCAGGCGATCGGCGCAATTCTGGGTCCGGTCGGTTCGCTTCTTGGGAAAGTGACCGGCTTAGGCGGCGGTGTTCTCGGCGTGACCGGATCTATTGGAGAATGGCTCGCCAAGCTTGACGAAGCGATCAAGAAGAATGACGCCTTTGGCAAAGGCATTGAGAAGATCTCTGATTTTGTGAGCGGTGCTGTTACGGCCATCAAGAATTTTGCCGAGTCTGTTCGTGAATACCTCGGTCTGCCGACGCTTGACGAAGCGAAGGAGTCTATGAAAGAACTCTTTGGTACTGCCAAAGAGAAGATTCAGGTTCCTGGACTGGAACTCCTGCACACGATCCTGGAGAAGCTGAAAGAGCGTGCCGGTCAGGTCAAAGACGCTATTGTCGGTCTGAAAGATGGCATTTCCGATGCGTTTTCTAAGATTGGCGGAAATACCGATGTGTCAAAATTTGCCGCATTGATCCAAGCACTATCCATTGCCGCTAAGAAAATTGGCGGTGGTATTTTCGATGCGCTCGGCAACGGCATCAATAAGATCATAACTGCGGTGAGTAACGCTGATTTTAGCGGAATCATCGACCTACTGAACGGAATTTCTATCGGCGGTATTGCGATTGCCATAACCAAGTTCACCAATAGTTTGACGAAGCCCTTTGATGAAGTCGGAGGTCTTCTTGACAATGTGAAGGGAATTCTGGATGGGGTTCGTGGATGCTTTGAGGCGTATCAGACGCAGTTAAAAGCCGGAACTTTGCTGAAAATAGCAAGCGCTATTGCGATTCTGGCAGCATCTATCGTCGCGATTTCTCTTATTGATAGTGAGAAGTTATCTGCGTCACTGGGAGCTATTACGGTTCTCTTTGCTGAACTGATGGCATCCATGTCGGTCTTTACCAAAATCAGCGGAGATGTTAAAGGTGCGGTGAAGAGTTCGACAGTGATGCTCGCCATGTCCACATCCATCCTGATCCTTGCATCAGCGCTGAAAAAGATCGGTGACTTGGATGGCGGACAGCTTGCAAAAGGTGTTGCCGGTGTGACGGCCTTGATGGCGGCGATGGTCGGTGCGGTGAAGCTGCTCAACATGAGCGGCGGTTCTTCGATGAAGGGCGCGACACAGATGGTTCTCTTTGCAGCTTCCATCAAGATCCTTGCATCGGTCTGCACGGACCTTGCAACGCTTGAATGGAATGGGCTTGCAAAAGGGCTGACTGGTGTCGGTATACTGCTGGCGGAAGTCTCACTCTTTATGAACACCGCAAAGTTCAGTGGAAAGTCTTTAACAACAGCGGCGGGAATCGTCGTCCTTGCCTCGGCAATCAAAATCCTGGCATCTGCCTGTAAGGATCTCGGTAGTCTCGATTTCGGACAGCTTGTGAAGGGGCTTGGCTCCATTGGTGTTCTTCTGGCGGAGATCACGGTCTTTACCAAGTTGACTGGCGATGCAAAGGGTCTGGTGTCCACCGGGATCGCAATGATCGGGATTGGCGCTGCTATGAAGATCTTTGCTTCCGCGATGGGCGACTTTGGAAACCTTGACTGGAATCAGATCGCAAAGGGGCTTGTCGCTATGGGCGGCGCATTGGCCGAAGTGGCTATCGCCATGAAGGTGATGCCGAAGAATACGATAAGCGTTGGCGTTGGTCTGATCGCTGTTGGTGCGGCACTTGAGATCGTGGCAAATGCCCTTGGAAAGATGGGCGGTATGACCTGGGAAGAGATCGCAAAGGGGCTCGTCACAATGGGCGGCGCTCTTGCAGAGCTTGCCATCGGTCTGAATGTGATGAACGGTACTTTGTCTGGCTCTGCTGCCATGCTGGTAGCGGCTGGCGCATTGGCTATTCTGACTTCGGTGCTGCTGGCTCTTGGCTCAATGAGTTGGGAGAGCATCGCCAAGGGGCTTGTGACGATTGCCGGTGCGTTCACCGTGATCGGTGTGGCCGGTCTTGTGCTGACTCCTCTTGTTCCGACGATTTTGGCACTTGCCGGAGCATTTGCGCTGATCGGTGTCGGTACCGCAGCTATTGGAGCAGGTCTTCTCGCTGCCGGTGCCGGACTGTCGGCTATTGCAGTCGGCATTACCGCCTTGGCTACTTCTCTTGGCGCAGGTGTGACCGTTATTGTGGCAGGACTCAGCACGATCATCACAGGGATTGCTGCGTTGATCCCTGCCATTGCCGAAAAGCTCGGTGAGGCTATTATAGCGTTCTGCGGCGTTATCGCTCAGGGGGCTCCCGCTATTGGAGAAGCTGTTAAGGCCGTCGTTCTTACGCTGGTGGATGTACTTGTCGAGTGCGTCCCTGCCATTGCTGACGGTGCATTGGCACTGCTGTCCGGCGTGCTCGCTTCTCTTGCAAACTATACTCCGGAAATCGTTGACTCTATTATGCTGTTCCTGATCAACCTGCTGAACGGCATTGCAGAGCGGCTGCCCGAACTCATTCAGGCGGCAGTCAATGTGATCGCGGCATTCTTCTCCGGCATCATTGATGCTCTGGCAGGACTTGATACAAGTGTATTGGTGAAAACCATCGCCGGCATCGGTCTGCTGTCCGGCATTATGGTCGCATTGGGTGCAGTAGCCGCATTGATCCCAAGCGCTATGATAGGTGTGCTCGGCATGGGTGCTCTTATCGCTGAGCTGGCGATCGTTCTCGCTGCTGTCGGTGCCCTTGCACAGATCCCCGGCCTTTCCTGGCTGATCGGTGAGGGCGGTAAGCTGCTGGAGCAGATCGGTACGGCGATCGGTGGGTTTGTCGGCGGCATTGTCGGCGGATTCATGAGTGGTATCTCCAGTCAGTTCCCGCAGATCGGCAGTGATCTTGCAGCGTTTATGACAAATGTTCAGCCGTTTATCGACGGCGCAAGCAGTATCTCTCCGGCAATGTTCAGCGGTGTGCAGGCATTGACAGACGCGATATTGCTGCTTACGAAGGCTGAGCTTGTGCAGGGTATTGCGTCCTGGTTCACTGGCAGTTCTTCTCTTTCGGATTTTGCTGATGAGCTCGTTCCGTTCGGAGAAAGCATGACGGAGTTCAGCAACGCAATCAGCGGGATGGACGCCGACCTTGTTTCCAAAGCGGCGACTGCCGGTAAGGCACTTGCAGAGATGGCCACAACGCTGCCGAACAGCGGCGGTGTAGTCGGCTTCTTTGCCGGTGAGAATGACATGGACAAGTTTGGAGAGCAGTTGGTTCCGTTTGGTAAGGCCATGAAGGACTACTCTCTCGCCGTTAAAGGAATGGATGTCGGTGCTGTCAGCAATTCCGCTTCTGCCGGTAAGGCGCTCGTGGAACTCTCCAATACCATTCCGAACTGCGGCGGGCTTGTGAGTTTCTTCACCGGAGACAACAGCATTGCCGACTTCGGCGACCAGCTCGTTCTCTTCGGCAATGGTCTTGCGGCTTACTCCGCCTCTATCGAGGGTATCAACATGAGCAAGCTCTCAGGCGCGATCACACAGGTCGAGAAGCTGGTGGCTCTTGCCGATACGGTGAAGAATATGGATCAGTATGCATTTGTAAACTTTACGAATGCGCTGGTTCTGCTGGCAAACACCAGTATCCAAAACTTTACCGACGCTTTCTACAACAGTGGCGCTACTGTTAGCACAGCTATCATCTATATGCTCAATTCCGCAGGCACGACCATCCGGCAGAACCAGACGATCGTTAATGTGGCGATGGCTGAGCTGATGCTTGCGATGGCCGCGACCGTGAAAGCACATACCACGAGCATGAATACCGCGGTCGTGCAGATGATGGTCGGCTTCAGTACCACGATCCGCAGCAACGGTGCTTCCGTGCGGACGGCGATGCAGTCTGTCATGCTGGTCGTTGTGGCAGAAGTGAACAACTACAAGGATCAGTTCAATGAAGCCGGCAGGAATGTTTCGCAGGGCTTTATCAACGGCATCCGCTCGAAGCTGAGCGGCGCCTCTCAGGCGGGCCGTGATCTGGGTCTTGCGGCACTGAATGCGGCAAAGAAGGCGCTGGACAGTCATTCTCCCTCCCGTGAGTTTATCGAGCTTGGTAAAAACATTGGCGAGGGTATGACCATCGGTATCAACAATGCGATCGTTCCGGTTTCTTCGGCTGCGGCAAAGATGAGTGATGAAGCCATCAAGGTCGCACAGAAGGGACTCGACTCCTTTAAGGATTGGGCGGAAGAGCGGAAATATTACAGCGATCTCAGCTTGAAAGAGGAGCTTGCCGGATGGGAAACGCTCCAGAAGAAATACCGCGAGGGCAGCGAGGAACGAAAGCAGATCGACCGCGAGGTCTATCGTGTTCAAAATGAGTTGGTTACGGCCACTTATCAGTATTCGATGAACTGGATCGAAGAGCAGAAATCGTATAACAAGCTGACTCTTGCAGAGGAACTGGCTGCCTATAAGCGTGTTCAGAGCCGATATGCCAAGGGGACAGAGCTGCGGAAGAAGCTCGACCTGCAAGTTTACCAGTTGGAGAAAGAGATCAGCGACGCGCAGAAACAGTATATCTCTGATGTGCAGTCTGTGCAGAGCGAGGCGAACCAGAAGCGGCTCGACCTGGAGGAAGAGTACGCCGATAAGGTAAAGTCGATC
>ERZ507003.1001-NODE-1001-length-12973-cov-4.397198_pt1 | contig 12973 bp, 9 predicted proteins | sample MGYA00513166_ERZ507003 | MGnify/ENA metagenome assembly ERZ507003
TACAACACTTGTAAGTCTGTGTGTTAAAGATAAAGCCGGAGAGTGGCGCGATATTGTTCTTGGATATGATAGTGTATACGGATATGAGAATGATTCCGACAATAATATGGGATGTAATATCGGAAGATGTGTTAACAGAATAGCTAAAGGATATTTTATCATAAACAACAAAGAGTATCAGCTTGAATGTAATGATGGTGAGAATACAATACATAGTGGTTTTTCTGCATACTGCCGCAGAAAGTGGAAGTATGCAGATTCAGATGATGACAGTGTGACATTTGTGCTTAACAGCAGGGATGGTGACCAGGGATTTCCGGGTAATCTTATAGTGTATATTACATACAGGTTTCTGTCTGATAATGAGTTTGAGATTGAATATGAAGGTGTTCCGGATAAAGATACCATTATTAATATGACTAACCACAGCTATTTTAACTTAAATGGTGAGGGTAGTGGAAAAATATATGATCATAAGCTTGTTATATATGCAGACAGATTTACACCGGCTGGCACAGATGCCATACCGACTGGAAAGATATGTGATGTAGCAGACACACCTATGGATTTCAGACACGGAAAGACCATAGGAAAGGATATAGATGCAGATTATGACCAGTTAAACAATGCAAATGGTTATGATCATAACTGGATAACTGATGAGTCGGGCAGCCTTCATAGAATCGTAGACGTTACGGGTGATATATCAGGCATACAGATGAGTATTGAGACAGATTATCCAGGCATGCAGATGTATACAGGTAATTTTATAAGCAATAAGAAAAGAAATGTTGCAGGAAAGAATGGACACATATATTCAGAGCGTGATGGTGTATGCTTTGAGCCGCAGTATTATCCGGATGCTATCAATCACAGCAACTTCGTAAGTCCAGTGTGCAGGGCAGGAGAGAAGTTTGATAAAAGGATAAGATATATATTCAGGTAAAGGTGTTCACCTGTTAAAAAATGTGTTATTATATGATGAAGCAGTGGTTTTGGTTATAAATCGCTGCTTTTGCATGCGTATATGCATATAGATAAGAGTTTTATGAAAGTATTAACAGTACCATAATAAAAAAGACAGGAGTATACATTATGCCAGTATTTGATTTTAAGAATGCATCTAATTCATCAACATTTGAATGTACATACACAACATTTAATTCAGATAATAATAAAGCAACTAAAGAACATCCTATATTAGTTCTTGATAATGAACAACGTAAGTGGGAGAACAACTCAGTAGGAATGTTTGCCAACCCTTATAAAAAAACAGCATTTGAATTCCAGATGGAGGATGCGAATATATTAAGCAATATACTCAGGGTCGATGCACGTTTTACGGCACTTATCAAATGGCTTGGTGAGAACCGTATAAAGGTTAAACTTACAGGTGAGAATACAGAAGAAGGATATGCGGTATACCGCATTCAGGAAATAGCATTCAACAACAGTCAGAAGCTCTCATCAGAGGATGGCTTTCTTCAGTATATGATAGAAAGACTGCTTGAAAGCAGTATAGTAGCTGAAAATACTGACGAGGATCTTGATGAGTCGGGTGACAGTATGAAGCTTACAAGTATAACAAGTATCTCAGATTTTCTTAACTGTGCTGGTATGACACTTCCTGAAAACATAAGGCTGTGGGCAAGACGTAACCTTGCAGTGGCACGTTCAAGTGAGGTAACACCAGAGGAAAAGAGGCATGCCCAGAGAGCACTTTCTATCATGCTTAACATTAAGTGGAAGAGCAACTACTTTGAATCAATAGATCCTGTTGAGGCAAGAAGAATCCTGGATGAGGAGCTTTTTGGAATGGAGTCGGTTAAGCAGCGTATTATAGAAACAGTTATACAGATTAACCGTACACATACACTTCCTTCATATGGAATACTTCTTGTAGGACCAGCTGGTACAGGAAAGTCACAGATAGCATATCTTGTTGCAAAGATTCTTAAGATGCCATGGACAACACTTGATATGAGTTCTATTAATGATGCAGAACAGCTCACAGGTTCATCAAGAATCTATTCAAACGCAAAGCCTGGTATTATCATGGAAGCATATAGCAACGCTGGTGAATCCAATCTTGTATTTATTATCAATGAGCTTGATAAGGCAACCTCAAGTAATGGCAATGCGAATCCAGCGGATGTACTGCTTACGCTGCTTGATAATCTTGGTTTTACTGATAACTATATGGAATGTCTGATTCCTACATCAGGCGTATATCCTATAGCAACAGCCAACTATAAGGAACAGATAAGTGCACCTTTACTTTCAAGGTTTGCAATAATAGATATTCCGGATTATACAAGAGAGGAAAAGAAGACTATATTTAACAGATTCTCACTTCCTAAGGTCCTTAAAAAGATAGGTCTTTTAAAGGATGAATGTATGATAACAGAAGAGGGACTTGATGCAGTACTTGATATATTCAAAGATACAACAGGTATCCGTGACCTTGAGCAGGCCGCAGAACATCTTGCAGCACATGCACTTTATCTGATTGAAGTAGAACATGTAAAAAGCGTTACATATGATGCGGATATGGTAAGAGAATTGTTTGCGTAAAGGAAGATAAATATGTTAGGGTTCAGAAATATTGAAGACAATACATACAATGATATAAGAGAGAAGTCTCTTATGCAGTGGCTTGATGATATGGAAAAGCATGAGGATGTTGCTGTAAGAGGTGGCGTAAAGCTTGCAAAAGAGTATTTTTGTTATCTTAAGGAAGAAAATAAAAGGCTTAAGGCTGAAAGCAGTCTTAAGAGCGAGTATCTTAAGAAAGTGGCAGAAAAGAAAAATAATGAAAAAAATATATAATAATAAGCATTATAAAAACAATATTTTCAGACTGATATGCAGCATTTTTCTTATCATACTGACAGCTGCTCTCATGACTGGCATGACGGGCTGTGGTAACAGTAAAAATGTTGCTTCAGGCAGTAATACAGCTATGGTACATAACAGTCAGCCATCAGATAACAACACTAAAACTGAAACACAGTCAGCATCTGAAACAAAAGCAGATATGGATACACAGGCTTTGCAGGAAACAGATACAAACAGCACAGAAGAAGCCAAAGTATCTGATGATTCAGAATATACTACTGATGAGCAGGCAGATGATGATAGTGATAATAATGAGTGGAATGGTTTGGATGAAGGAACTAATGAGGCTGCAAATGAAGCTTCAGGTGATACAGTGGACAACAGGATAACGATATGTATAGATCCAGGGCATGGAGGCAGCAACGAAGGAACTAAGGAAAACTATGATGGCACTCTTATTAAAGAAAAAAATATAACTATGACTATAGCACGCAAACTAAAATACTATCTTGAACAGAATGATAATATAAGAGTAGTGATGACACGTAACTCTGACACAGCAGTAAGTTTAGCAGACCGTATAGAATATGCAGCAGCTAATAATGCAGATTATGTAATATCAATGCATATTAACAGTAAAAGTACTGATGAGCTTGATGCACATGGCTGCATGGTTCTTATGAGCTGCAGCAGATATCAGCCGGCGAATGCAAGATTTACAAGCATATATGACAGAGAGAGAAGTCTTGCATATTCTATACTTGCAAAGCTTAATGGGATAGGTATTCCAATAGCTAACGACAGCTGGAATGGTAATGAATATAAGGATGGCATACTGCAGAGGCTTAATACAGTAAATGAATTGTATCCGGATGGTTCTATGGCTGATTATTATGGACTTATCAATGAAGGAACGTGTGTGGGAATTCCAACTATTATAGTTGAACATGCTTTTTTAAGTAATGTGAATGATTATAGAAATTATCTTAGTACGGATGCGCAGCTTGATGCTCTTGCAAGAGCAGATGCGGCAGGCATACTTGAAGCAGTATTACAATAAAATAAAGAAGGATAAAAGACGATGTCAGGTAAATCAATAGAAACAATAAATGACAGATATTATACAGGCGAACGTCCATTATTCAATAAAAGTAACCTTCAAATCAATAACACAATATTTGGAGAAGGTGAGTCGCCTTTGAAAGAATCAGACAATATTGAATTGAAAAACAGCAGCTTCCAGTGGAAATATCCTTTATGGTATGCAAAGGATATAGTTGCAGATAACTGCACATGGGCTGAAATGGCAAGAGCGGGTGTATGGTATACAGACAATCTTCTTGTCAGGGATACGCTTATAGAAGCACCTAAGAATTTCAGAAGGTGCAGGAATCTTACATTGTCAAATGTATTTATGCCAAATGCAGCTGAAACTTTGTGGAACTGTGATGGAGTTACTATGGAAAAGGTAAGTGCAAAAGGTGATTATTTTGCCATGAACAGTAAGAATATGAAAATAATAGATTTTCAGCTTGCTGGCAATTATCCGTTTGATGGTTCTGAGAATGTAGAGATACACGATGCCAAGATGTTATCTAAGGATGCATTCTGGAATACTAATAATGTGACGGTATATGATTCTTATATATCAGGAGAGTATCTTGGCTGGAATTCAAAGAATCTTACATTTATTAACTGTACAATAGAAAGTCTTCAGGGAATGTGTTATATAGATAACCTTATTATGAAAAATTGCACACTTATAAACACAACACTTGCATTTGAATATTCCAATGTTAATGTGGATATAAATGGAAAAATAGACAGTGTATTTAACCCATCAGCTGGTGTTATAAAGGCTGAAAAGATAGGTGAGCTTATTATGGATAAGGATAAGATTGACCCAGAAAAAACTAATATAATATGTCCTGTTATTAATACAGGTGATGAGCATTAAGCTAAAAAATAAAACCGGCAATATTAATACATCAAAATTCACGAATGTATCAATATGCCGGTTTTAATGTTTAACAGACTGATAATCTTAGCTGGCTGCAACAGGCAGATATCTAAGACATCAACGCTTCAAATTCGTCAATAGGTACAGGGCGGGAATAGTAATATCCCTGATGCCATGTGGCTCCAAAATGTTTGATGTAGTTGTCAACATTGGCATCTTCTATACCTTCTATACAGATTTCTGTATTAGTTCTTTTTGCATAGTCAATTATAGACTGCACCATAGCCTGATTCTGTGGCTTATTCTTTATATCCTTTATGAAACTCATATCAACCTTAAGCTCATCGAAAGGAAGCTCCAGGGCAAGACTTAATGAACTGTTTCCAGTGCCAAAGTCGTCAAGAGCTATTTTAATACCATGTGAGCGGAAGAAATTGACTTCATTTTTCAGGAAGTTAACATCAAGGTCACGGCATCTTTCTGTTAATTCCAGGCATAGCTCCTCTGGTGTAGAGTTGGTTTCTTTTATGATAGACAGCACAGAATCCCTGAACTCTTTTCTTTCAAGCTGGGCAGCAGCTATATTGACATTAACAAAGAAGTCATGATGATTCCTGCGGAGTCTTTTTATATCAGAGAGGGCAGTTCTTATAATCCAGTTTCCAAGGTCAAATATACAAGGATCCTGTTCAAGCCACTCCATGAATATACCAGGAGAAACAACACCATATGGCTCAAGCTCCCATCTTATAAGAGCTTCCATGCCTTTTATAACACCTGTTTTAGTATCGGCTATAGGCTGATAGAAAAGTCTGAAGCCTTTAAAATCAGTTGTAGCACTTTTATGTATAAGACTGATGAGATTAAACTGATATTCACTGTTACCGCTTATTTCATCATTGAATATTACAAGTTCACCATGATGAGCCGATTTTGAATGGTTGATAGCATATGTAAGACGGCTTCTTATAGCGTTAATCTCGTTCATGTGAGGCTCAATATATACAGCACCGGCGCATATCTTAAGAGGAACCTTCATATTCTCTACAACAATATGATTAGATAATTCATAGACGATATCATCATATACGTGATGAAGCTCATCCTTTGACATATCTTTAAAGCTTATGATAAAGTTAGCACCAGATGAACGATATATATTTCCAGCATTTTTAACAGTACTGATAAGAGTCTGTGCAACGCTGTTAAGTATCTTATCTGAAAATGTAACACCATACATAACATTAATGTGGCTGAACTGGTTAATACCAATCTTAAGAAGAACTGTCCTTTTACCAGTATAAGAAGTGATATCAGTAATATGCTGATTAAGGAGAGAGTCGTTGTTAAGCCCTGTTACAGAGTCAACATCATCTGATATACCGTAGTTATCATATCGTATTACAATATATAAAGGTTTATTTTCATTATTGTATATTAATCTTGCCTTGGCACTGAAACGATGATATTTTTCACCGTCCTTGATACGGTATTCCCATGGCTCATCAAGGTTTTTTCCTGCAAGACGTTCCTTGAATCCATTTTTGAAAGCTTCTACATCATCAGGGTGGATAGAACGGCTGCCTTTTTCTTTACCTTTTATAGTATAATTCTCTTTTAGATGAAAGTAATCCACAGCCCGACCTGACCACCATGTTATATCTGTTCTCAGGTTAGTGATAGAGATATAAGACTTTTTTGAGAGAGATGTTATGGCCTTTATAATATCTGGAAAAGAAGGATCCATATCCTTCCAGAATAAATCTGCAGTATTCATTAGATATTCTCCAATCTTTAAATGCCCCATAAAAAATATTGCACTAGGGTTACGATATATTGCTAAAATAGTTATTGTTTTATGTCACGTATTAAAAACATATATATTATAACACAGAATATTTATAAAACAATAGATAATATTATTATAAAATATATTATTATCACAATTAGAAATGCATATCCATGCTTAGAGGCTTCTGTTTAAGAAGCTCACAGCTTCTATTGTCTGGCTGGCTCTGACCAGCATATATTCTGAATGTTGCATCGGGAATGTAATCCTGTCCATTATCATCAACGAGGCAGAAAGCTTTTTTGTCAAGGTGTATATTTATGTTTTTCTGTTCACCAGCTTTTAAATATACATTGGTAAACGCCTTAAGCTGTGGATTAGGTGTGCCATCCATAAGAACTTTTACATATATCTGTATACAGCAGAAACTATCATATTTACCAGTATTGGTTACTGTACATGATATAACAGCTGTTGTGGTATCAGGTATGTTTCTGTTAGCAGAAACACATAGATTATCAAAGCTGTATGTGGTATATGACAGACCATAGCCAAAAGGATATAAGGCTTCCTGCTTCATGTATCTATATGTTCTTCCTTTCATAGAGTAGTCAGTAAAATCAGGAAGTTCTTCGGTACTCCTGTAAAATGTTACGGGAAGATGTCCTTGTGGAGAAATATCTCCGAAAAGCACCCTTGCGATAGCACGGCCGCCTTCTGCACCTGGATACCAGCACTGCATAATAGCAGCGGCATGTTCATCTGCATAGTTTACGGCAAGTGCACTACCAGATAAAAGAAGCAGAATAACAGGTTTGCCACTGTCAAGCATAGTTTTTAATATCTGTTCCTGTTCTCCTGGCAGATTAAGATTTATCTTATCACCACTTGCATAGTCATTTCCTGCATCACCCTGTTCACCTTCTATACTGGCATCGAGTCCCATACAGGCTATAAGAACATCACTTTCTTCACATATCATTTTTACTTCTGATGTTCTGTTGGTTTTCCAGCCTTCTTTATACAGATGGCATCCGTCAGATACTCTTATACGTATATTATTATCGCAATATTTTTCTACATAGTCCTGAATACCCTCAGATACAGTATAGTATCTTGAAGGAGTTCCTTCATAGTTGCCGACAAGAGCGCGCCTGCTGTTAGCATTAGGACCGATTATTCCTATAGTGTGAAGCTTAGTCTTATCAAGAGGAAGAATGTTATCTTTATTTTTAAGTAATACAAAAGATTTTTCTGCTGCATGAAGATTAAGTTTTTGCATGGATGGCGAATCAACAACATCGTAGCTTATATTATCATAAGGATTGTCAGGACGGTTATCCTGTATACCAGTTGCAGCTGCAATCTCTTTTCTTGATAAACCAAGCTTAATACGTGTTGCATAAAGATTGGTAACAGCTTCGGATAAACGTTCGTTACTTATAAGTCCGTCATTAAGTGCTTCAATAAGATGTAAAAACATATGACCACAGTTTAAATCACAACCGTTGTTCATAGCCATGGCAGCGGATTCCTCTGGTGTGGAAGTGACTTTATGGTGTTCATGAAAATCTCTTATAGCAAAACAGTCAGATACAACATGACCTTTAAATCCGAATTCGTTTCTTAATATATCTATGAGAAGAGTATGGCTTCCACAGCAAGGTTCACCATTGGTACGGTTGTAAGCCCCCATAACAGCTTCAACATGGGCTTCCTGTATACAGGCTTTAAATGCAGGAAGATAAGTATCATACATATCTTTTTTAGATACAACTGCGTTGAATTCATGCCGCAGTCCTTCAGGCCCGCTATGGACAGCAAAATGTTTAACACAGGCTGCCGATTTAAGATAGTTTTCATCGTGTCCCTGCAGACCTTCTATGAATCTGATACCCATTCTTGATGTAAGATAAGGATCCTCACCATAAGTTTCATGACCGCGTCCCCATCTTGGATCGCGGAATATATTGATGTTAGGTGCCCACAGAGTAAGTCCCTTATATCGTCCGGTATCATCCATACGCTGCTGCATATTATACTTGGCTCTTGCTTCAGTTGAAACAGCATCTGCCACCTGCTCTGCAAGGGTTTCATCCCATGTTGCAGCAAGACCAATCGCCTGAGGAAATACAGTTGCAAGTCCTGCTCTTGCCACGCCATGTAAGCCTTCATTCCACCAATCATATCCATTTATACCAAGTCTTTCAATGGGAGGAGTACTGTTTAAGGTCTGGTAGATTTTTTCCTCAGACGTCATCATATCTGTAAGTTTTTTAGCGGTTTTTCTGATATTTTCATTTTTAATTTCATCTCTGCTAAGTTCCATAATAAATCTCATTTCTGTACAAAAATCTTTTTTATATTAACCATTTTTATATATTGGTTGTAACAGCAGTTTTTTCAACAGGTAACATTTTTTTATAATTCATGATAAAAGTGTTAAAGCCAGTAACATCATCAGGAACAGGTTCAACAGTGCTTATATCAGAACTGTTAAAAATGTAGTGATCAAGATAATCAGCCAAAGATAAAGCGTCCTTTTTCTGGCAGTCAGTAAAATTTCTAATGTAACTACTGTATGCTGCAAGTATTGCTATTCCCCATGCGCCACCTTCCCCAGCATTGGACATAACAGATACAGGTGTATCTATGGCTGCTGCAAGCATACGCTGGCCTATAACCGGAGTCTTAAAAAGACCGCCATGTCCCATAATCCTGTTAAGCTTTATATGTTCATCATTAAGAAGAATATCCATACCTGTCTTAAGAGGTGCTAGGGCAGAGTATATGTTGGTACGCATAAAGTTGGCGAGTGTAAAGTGGCTGTCGGCGGGATGTATAAACATAGGACAGCCATGGTTAAGACCGATAACAGGTTCACCAGAATAGCAGTTGTATGACATAAGACTGCCACAGTCAGCCTCTCCCATTCCAGCCTGGGTAAACATAAATGTATACAAATCATTATCATTTATCTGTAGTCCAATACCTTTGGCAAATTCCCTGAAAATATTGATCCATGCGTTGATATCAGAAGTGCAGTTGTTGCAGTGAACCATGGCAACAGGGGAACCATCAGGAGTTGTGACCATATCTATTTCTCTATGTAGTGATTTAAGTGAATGCTTTAAAACGACCATGGAGAATATAGAAGTACCTGCTGATACATTGCCTGTTTCCTGTCTTATACTGTTAGTAGCCGTCATACCAGTACCAGCATCGCCCTCGGGTGGGCATAATATACATCCAGGCTGTAACGTACCAGTAGGATCAAGCAGTAAAGCTCCTTCTTTTGTAAGTACTCCGGCATCATCACCAGCAACAAGTATCTTAGGAAGAAGTGTTCTTATATTGGGGAGAACTGTATTATTTGGTAAATTGTTGAATATGTTTATCATAAGTTCATCATATTCATGAGTGTCTGAATCAACTGGAAACATACCAGATGCATCGCCTATACCAAGAACATTTTTTCCAGTAAGTCTATAGTGTATGAAACCGGCAAGGGTTGTGATATAGGAAATATTATTAATATGTTCTTCATGGTTTAACACAGCCTGATAAAGGTGCGCTATACTCCAGCGCTCAGGTATGTTGAAATCAAAAGCTTCAGTAAGTATATCAGCAGCCTCTTTAGTTATAGTGTTACGCCATGTCCTGAAAGGAACAAGCAGGTTATCGTTAGAGTCAAATGCGAGATATCCATGCATCATGGCACTTACGCCAAGAGCTGTTATGTGTGTAAGGTTTGTATTATATGTGTCTGATATATTATCAGCAAGACTACGGTAGCAGCATTGAAGACCAGTTATGATATCATCCATATGGTAAGTCCATATATTATTTTCAAGCCTGTTTTCCCATGTATGGCTTCCCTGTGCGACAGGCGTACCATCAGAAAGGATAAGAACGGCTTTAATTCTTGTTGAGCCGAATTCTATACCTAAAAATGTATCACCATTATTAATTTTTTCTATAATATTATCTTTGTTTGAATTCACGTCAGAGCAGACCTCCTTTTTGTTTTATATCAATATTTTATCATACTTTTATAAAATACTTTAGTAAAAAATATATGGCTTTTTATTTGAAAGATTAAAGTCAGCTGACAGCTTATGGTTAAGATTGCTTTATAACATGTTGTTGGTTAATAACATTATTTACAATAGAACGATTGCTCCATAATATTATTTACAATAGGCGTTATCAATTGGTTAATTATATGTATTCAAAACCGATAATATATATATGAACATATAGATATGCCGGAACGGATTCTGGCAGTGTTATGATACATTCAAGGAGGAGTTAGTGTGAAAAATAAGATTTTTCACACGCAAGATTTGTGCTTCGCACAAACTTGAGATGCGCAAAGAAACAGCGCAAGAATGGAGGTTGTTATGAATAATATATCAGGTGGAAGTTATGCTTCGTATGTTGCAGGTTATACCTATACAGCTTCTGGTTTGAATAAAACAGAAAAAAAAGAAACTGCGAATCAGAACACAGCAAATGCAGTGAAAAATGATACGTCTGCATACGGAGTATCAGGTAAAAAAGAAGTATCAGGTAAAAGAGAAGTTTCTGGTCAGACAATAGGTAATCCTAAGTTAAGTGAAAAAGCATCTAAATATTACGATGAACTTAAGAAAAAGTACTCTAATATGAACTTCATACTTGTAAGTGAGGATATGAAGGAACAGGCAAAGGCCAATGCCGCAGGTTATGCTAATGCGAATAAGATGGTAGTTCTTATAGATGAAGATAAGATAGAACGTATGGCAGAGGATGAGAACTACAGAAAGCAGTATGAAGCCATAATAGCTAATGCAGCAAGTGGAATGTCACAGCTGGGAAGCAGTATAGCTGCAACAGGTGCGAGTGTTAAAGGATATGGCATGCAGGTTAACGATAACGGAACTGCAACATATTTTGCGGTGCTTGAAAAATCAAGTGCAGCACAAAAGGAAAGAATAGAAAAAAAGGCAGCAAAGAAAAAGGCTGAAGAAAAAGCCAAGGATAAGAAAGCACAGAAAGAAGCCGAAAAGGAAAGAATAAAGAAAAGCCATGACAAGGCAGAAAAGATAAGTGATAAAGAGGTTGATACGGTTGATAAAGAGGATGCAGATGGAAAAATAAATAGTGCCTCAGATACAGTGATAATAACCGCATCTTCGATAGAAGAACTGCTTAGTAAGATACAGAATGAGTCGCAGAAATATCTTAGCGATAACATATTATCTGAAAAAGAGAAAAACGTAGGACAGGGCTTTGATTATTCATTATAGGCATATAGCTGTTTTATTTTATATTATTGGTTTGCATGAATTGTGTAGCACAACGTAGCAATCCATATACATAAGTCAAGGGTAAAACACTTTTTGATCCAATATATTTAATATACTTATAAGATGATAAGATGGTTAGAAGATTCATAAAATGATTTACAGGTGATTTGACAAGAGGGTGTATACATATGAAAATAAGAGATGCACAGGAAATGTATCGTGCTCAGATAAGGGATTATAATAGTGAAATATCTGCTGTTTCCATGAGGAGAAAAGAGATACAGAATGCGCTTAAGAATGCAAGTGGAGCAGATAAAGATACACTTGATAAAGAAGCAGCGACTATAGAGCTTACATATAAGGCACTGCAGGATAAACAGAATGAATATTATGATTATGTGAATGATCTGACAGAACAGTGGTGTATGTGGGCTAATGCCGAATCAGCCAAGCAGCAGGGTGAGACCATGAAAGACTATTATAGGGATATGGCTAAAGTTATGGAAGTTGCAAGACGTCTTATGAAAGGTGATATAGTTCCATCAACAGATGAAAAAAAGCTTATGGAATATAACGACAAGCTGTATCAGATGGCTAAGAATATGGGTGAGATGGCTAAAGTGGAAAAAAGAAAGAAGCATAAATCACTATGGGAAGATGAGGAAGAAAAGCAGTACGAAGATCCCGACGAGGTTGGAGCTAATGCAACAGCACAAGGCACGGCACCACAAATAAAGAGTGCAGGTGATATAATGAGCAGCACAGGATACAATGGTGATATGGATAGTGAAAATTAAGATATCTGAAATGAGATGTGTAAAATGAGATATCTGAAATAACATATCTGGAATAAAATATGTAAAATGAGATATCTGATATAAAATATATGAAATAATGAGGTGATTATATGCCGCTTTGTATTAATATTAATGTGAATAATTCGGACATGAGTATAAAGAATGAGAGAATTGGTACAAAGAAGTATGTTAAAGCTATAAATGTCAGGAATCAGAACCATATGACTGACAGACAGCAGATGATGGATGAGAAGAGAACAAGTGCCAGAAAACAAGAGATCGGAAGAGCACACGTCTG
>ERZ507003.1009-NODE-1009-length-12880-cov-9.801248_pt1 | contig 12880 bp, 8 predicted proteins | sample MGYA00513166_ERZ507003 | MGnify/ENA metagenome assembly ERZ507003
CATTCCAACATGGCAAGATGCTTTGAAAGAGTTTTACAAACAAGAAGTGAAATAAAAATACAGCAGTCCTTTGTGACTGCTTTTCTATTTGTATTAGGCAAAAGACTTGTAAAATGGTATAATTGATTAGATTATAGACTTGTTAGAAAGGGGATTTATGCAACACGTATTCATTATCGGAAGTCGCGGCCTTCCAGCAAAATACGGTGGTTTTGAGACATTTGTAGATCAATTAGTCTCCAACCAAGTTTCATCCCAAATTAAATACCATGTTGCCTGCCTTTCTGATCAAAAGGGCTATGAGCATTTCGAATATAAGGGTGTAGATTGTTTTACGATTAAGGCACCGAAATTAGGACCGGCTCGCGTTATTGCCTATGATATGATGGCTATTAATTACGCTTTGAAGATAATCCATGAGGAAAATATAGAAGAACCGATTTTCTATGTTCTAGGAAATACTATAGGTGCTTTTGTGGCTCCCTTTGCTACTAAGATTCATAAAATTGGTGGTAAATTCTACATTAATCCAGATGGTTTGGAGTGGAAACGAGCTAAGTGGCCCAAACCAGTACAAGCTTATCTAAAGTACTCTGAGAAAGTAATGACAAGACATGCTGACTTAGTTATCTCGGATAATCCAGGAATTGAAACCTATATTCAAGGAGCCTATCCGTGGTCTAAGACGACTTACATTGCCTATGGAACCGATTTATCACCGACAACACTGACACATCAGGATGCCAAAGTAAGAGATATTTACAAGATGTGGAATACTTACGAGAAAAACTATTATTTGATTCTTGGTCGTTTTGTTCCAGAAAATAACTATGAAACGGCTATTCGTGAGTTTATGAGTTCCTCAACAAAACGTGATTTAATTATTATTTGTAATCATGAGGGCAATGCTTATTTCGAGGAATTACGTTCCAAGACACAGTTTGATACGGATCCACGTGTGAAGTTTGTTGGAACAGTTTATGATCAAAACCTATTAAAATATATTCGCAAAGAAGCTTTTGCCTATATTCATGGTCATGAAGTTGGGGGAACCAACCCTGGCCTACTGGAAGCTATGGCACAAACTGATTTGAATTTAGTATTAGGCGTCTCATTTAACCAGTCAGTAGCTAAAGATACAGCTCGTTACTGGAAAAAGGATGAGGGCAATCTGTCGCATTTGATTGATCAAGTAGATGGTGTTTTAGATTACTCTGAACTAGGTAAGTTAGCTAAGGAGAACATGGAACAGAACTTTACTTGGGAAAAAATTGTAGGTGAGTACGAGGAGCTATTTTTATCATGAAAGTAAATATCTTACTGTCAACCTACAATGGTGAGCAGTATTTAGCAGAACAAGTGAAGAGTATCCAAGAGCAAACCTATCAGGAGTGGGAACTTCTCATACGTGACGATGGTTCATCTGATGGCACAGTTGAAATTATTAAACAACTGGCTGCACGAGATTCACGTATTAACTTTATCAATGAGAATCATGTTGAAAACGTTGGTGTAATCAAAAGTTTCCATGCCCTACTTAAGCATGGGGAGGCAGACCTATACTGTTTCAGTGACCAGGATGATTTTTGGCTTCCTGAAAAAATCTCACTTCAAGTGGCAGAAGCCAAAAAGTATTCTCAGGATAAACCTTTACTCATTTACACAGATTTAAAGGTAGTAGATGAAAATTTATCTGTCCTGCATGAGAGTATGATTCGTACTCAGTCTGACCATGCGAATACTGAGCTGATTCAAGAGTTGACTGAAAATACAGTGACTGGTGGCGTTGCTATGATTAACCATGCTTTAGCAGAACTATGGACTGGTGAGGAAAAGCATGATTTGCTGATGCATGACTGGTATCTGGGTTTGCTAGCTTCAGCCTTTGGTAACTTAGTCTATATTGATGAACCAACTGAGCTTTATCGTCAGCATAGCAGTAATGTCCTTGGAGCTCGAACTTTGCGAAAGCGGATGAAAAATTGGGTTAGACCCCATATCCTTTTTGCCAAATATTGGAGTCTTATCAAAGCTAGTCAAGATCAGGCTAGAAATTTGTTAGAACTTCCGTTAAGTTCACAGAATAAGGAAATCATTGAAAACTTTGTGACAATTATGGATGCTCCATTTAGAGAACGTTTAGCACGTATCCGAAAATACGGTTATCGAAAAAATAGAGCTTTTCACACAACTGTGTTTACGACATTGATTCTTACAAAGTTTGCATATAGAGGAGAGAAAGATGTTAGACTTTTTTAGTCAGAAAAATCGTATTTTGTTACGAGAAATGGTTAAAACCGATTTCAAATTGCGCTATCAAGGTAGTTTAATCGGTCATTTGTGGTCTATTTTGAAACCACTTATGCTCTTTACAATTATGTACCTGGTATTTGTTCGCTTCTTACGTTTTGATGATGGAACACCACACTATGCCATTGGCCTCTTAATCGGTATGGTTACATGGAGTTTCTTTTCGGAAGCGACGAGTATGGGGATGATGTCAATTGTATCAAGGGGTGACTTGTTACGAAAATTGAATTTTTCGAAAGAGATTATCGTCATTTCATCTGTTGTTGGGGCTTCAATTAACTATATTATCAACCTACTTGTTGTCTTTGTTTTTGCCTTGGTAAACGGTGTTAATTTTTCAGTTGGATGGTTGACAGTTATTCCATTATTTGCGGAACTTTTCCTTTTCTCAGCTGGTATTGCCTTTGTCTTAGCAACACTCTTTGTTAAGTACCGTGATATTGGTCCGATTTGGGAAGTAGTTATGCAAGCTGGTATGTATGCGACACCCATTATCTATTCGTTAACATTTATTTTGCAACGTGGACAAGTTAAGATTGCAAAACTGATGATGTTGAATCCTTTAGCACAAATTATTCAGGACTTGCGACACTTTATTGTCTTCTCAGGTAGCTTACGTGGTTGGGATTTAATTGGTCATAAGGCTATTGCTATTATTCCGTATTTCCTACCACTTGTTATCTTTGCTATTGGTTACTACATTTTCCATCATCAAGCTAAAAAATTCGCGGAGATTCTCTAATGACAGAAAAGAAAATTGCAGTTAAAGTGGACCATGTAAGTAAGTTTTTCAAATTACCGGTTGAGTCTACTCAAAGTCTTAGAACTGCCTTAGTAAATAGATTTAAAGGAATCAAAGGCTATAAAGAACAACATGTCTTGAAAGACATTGACTTCGAAGTTGAGGAAGGTGATTTCTTCGGAATCGTGGGACGAAATGGTTCAGGGAAATCAACATTATTGAAGATTATTTCTCAAATTTATGTTCCTGAACAAGGGACGGTTACCGTAAATGGCAAAATGGTTTCATTTATTGAACTTGGTGTCGGTTTCAACCCTGAATTAACTGGACGAGAGAATGTTTATATGAATGGAGCCATGCTTGGCTTTACGACGGCAGAAGTTGATGCCATGTATGATGAGATTGTTGAGTTCGCAGAGCTTGAAGATTTTATGAACCAGAAACTCAAGAACTACTCGTCTGGTATGCAGGTCCGTTTGGCTTTCTCTGTGGCTATCAAGGCACAGGGTGATGTTCTTATCCTTGACGAGGTTCTTGCAGTAGGTGATGAAGCCTTCCAACGTAAGTGTAATGACTACTTTATGGAACGTAAGAAATCAGGGAAAACAACAATTCTTGTAACCCATGATATGGGGGCTGTTAAGAAGTACTGTAACAAGGCTATTTTGATTGAGGACGGGTACATTAAAGCAAAAGGCGAGCCTAGAGACGTTGCCAATCAATATAGTTTTGACAATACAGAGCAAGTAATCACTTCAGAGCAATCAGGAATTGAAAGAAGTGGTTCAGTTGTGGAAAATCTGAAGTTATCACTATTGTCTTCTAAGAGAGCGACACCAAATGAACCAATTTCATTTGATTTGACGTATACTCTGCTAGAAGATGTGCCTACTTATATTGCTATCTCATTTACAGATATTGATCGTAATATTTGGATTTATAATGATAATACGATGGACAATTTAACAAGTGGCAAGGGTGATGTTAAAGTAAACTATCAGTGTTCACTAGCAGGATTAAACGATATTAAGTTAAAACTCGAAATTACTGTAAGGGATGCGAATAACCAAGTTCTAGCCTTTCTTCCGGCTGATGAGATTCCAGTTATTGTTCTAAATAGGGATGATATTGATGAAGATGACGAGTCAGCCAAAGATTCTGCAACTGGTATTATTCAAAGAAATGGGAAGTGGAGTTTTTCTTAAGAGAAAAAGGGAAGTTTGAATGAAAGTATCGATTATTTGTACCAATTATAATAAGGGGGATTGGGTACGAGAGGCTATGGATAGCTTTCTCAATCAGAAAACAAATTTTGATTTCGAGATTATTATCATTGATGATGCTTCAACAGATCATTCGTATGAGATTATTCAAGAGTATCAAAATAAGTTTCCTGAAAAAGTTAGAACTTTTCGTAATGAAGTGAATCTTGGCATTACTAGAACTTGGAAAAAAGTTTGCCAAGAAGCTAAGGGTCAATACATCGCGAGATGTGATAGTGATGATTTTTGGACGGACCCATTTAAACTTCAAAAGCAAGTTGATTTGCTAGATGCTTCAACGGATTCACTATGGTCAAATACCGAATTTGACATGGTAGACCTAGACGGAAATCTTATCCAAAAAGATGCCTTTGCAAATAAGGCACTCCCTTTGATTGATTCTTACGAAGAGATGCTTGTCATGAAAGGAATGACAATGGCTTCAACCTGGTTGGTTGATACCGCTCTTATGCAAGCTGTATCTGCTCAAATTAGCGATACAGCTGCAGACGATACATTTGAGTTGCAACTTGAATTATTCAAACGCACTAAAATTTCTTTTTTGAGTGATTCCACTACTGTATATCGTATGAATTTGGGATCTGATTCAAAACCTATGACATTGGAGACTGCTGAAAGGCGGTTCACTGGTATCTTAGATTCTCAAATTAAATATCTCAACAAGTATCCAGATCAGGATATTCAAAGAATTTCACACTTGGCTCTTGTTAAGGATCGTGATTTGGATATCTTAGTTTTTAAAAAAGACCGTCAGATAGAAGACTTGAATTTGAAACTAAATCAGGTATCACAGATTTCTCATGACCAAAACGAATATATTGAAGTTTTGAAAAAAGAGAAAGAAGAGTTACGTTTTGATCTGACTAGTGAGTTGAATCGTATACAGAGTTTATATGATGACTTACAAATCCAATATAACAGTGTTGTTACTTCGAGAAGATGGACAATACCAACTAAAATTATTAATTTCTTTAGGAGAAGTAAATGAAACGTCTATTGCTTTATGTTCATTTCAATAAATATGATCATATTAGTCGACATGTATTTTATCAACTTGAACATATGAGACCCTTGTTTGATAAATTGGTTTTTATTTCAAACAGTCGTCTTAGTGAAAGTGAAGTACAAAAGCTTCGTGATAAACACTTGATTGATGATTTTATCCAACGTGAGAATAAAGGTTACGATTTTGCTGCTTGGCATGATGGTATGGAATTTGTTGGATTTGATAACTTGAAACAGTATGATTCTGTCACTGTTATGAATGATACCTGTTTTGGTCCTCTATGGGATATGGCACCAATCTATGATAAATATGAATCAAACTCAAATGTAGATTTTTGGGGTATGACTAATCATCAAGGAATCAAAGCTGGTGATATTTATATTCATGAACATTTGCAATCTTACTTTATTTCATTTAAAAAACGTTTAGTTGAATCTAGTGTTTTCCAAAAGTTTTGGAAATCAGTTGAGAGTTTCGAAGATGTTCAAAAGGTAATCGATAATTATGAAACTCTTTATACCAAGAAGTTTATGGATGCTGGATTTAAGTATGAATCGATTCTTAATACGATTCCACTAAATGATAAGTTTTTCCATAGTAATTTTACAATTCATTATCCTCATGTTTTGCTTGATGCAGGGGTTCCATTTATTAAGGTTAAGACATTTGATTTAACCCAGCACCTTGCACCTTATTTGCTTAAGGAAATTGAGAATAGAACGGACTATCCGGTAGAATTCATTTTGTCACACATGTCGGATATGAGTTTACCGACTCCACCTTATTTACTTGATCGCAAAGTCATTGAGGAAAGCACACAGACCTATTCAGACACTAAAAAAATTGCTGTACATCTTCACACTTACTATGTTGATTTACTCGAAGACTTTTTGAAGCAATTTGAGAATTTTCACTTTACTTATGACCTCTTCTTAACAACGGATTCAGAAGAGAAGAAGGAAGAAATCCAGTCTATCCTTGATAAGAATGGAAAAGTAGCTCGAATCTTTATTACTGGGAATCGTGGACGTGATGTTATTCCAATGCTTAAGTTGAAAGATGAACTTTCTGCTTATGATTATATTGGACATTTCCATACGAAAAAATCTCCAGAATATCCTTATTGGGTTGGAGATTCATGGCGAAATGAACTTTTCTCAATGTTAATTCAACCTGCTGATAATATTATTGCAAATCTAGAACGTGATGATAGGTTAGGGCTTGTAATTGCTGATATTCCAACTTTCTTCCGTTATACTAAAATTGTGGATCCTTGGAATGAGAATCGTTTTGCCGAAGGAATGAATGATTTATGGGAGCGTATGAATCTTGGTCGAGAAATTGACTTTGATAAGATGAATACTTTTATCATGAGTTATGGAACATTTATTTGGTTTAAGTATGATGCTTTGAAACCGTTGTTTGACCTTGATTTGCAAGATGAAGAAATCCCAGCAGAACCAATTCCTCAACATACCGTTTTGCATTCAATTGAGCGTATTCTAGTTTACCTTGCATGGGCAAGACGTTATGATTATGCGATTGCAAAAAACGATATCTATATTACGCCTTTTGTAGATAATGTTGTGTTAAATATCCGACCTGATACTTTACCAAATACCTATATTAATTTTGATAATATTGGTGGTATAAAAGGTGCTCTCAAATATATTATTGTAGGTCCAGGAACTGCTGTGAAGTATATTTTGAGAAGAATAAAGAGAAAATTTAAATCTAATAATATGAAGGAGAAATTATGACAGAAAAAATTGCGGTGCTTTTACCAGCTTACAATGAAGAAGTGACTATTCAAAAGGTTATTGCTGATTTTCAGAAAGTACTTCCAAATGCGGATATTTATGTTTATGATAATAACTCTAAAGATAAAACTAATGAATTAGCAAGGGAAGCAGGGGCGATTGTCCGTTTTGAACCTAGACAGGGTAAGGGAAATGTAGTTCGATCTATGTTCCGTGAAATTGATGCTGATTACTATATTATGGTTGATGCTGATGACACTTATCCCGCAGATGAGGTAGAAAAACTTTTAGAGCCGTTACGTTCAGGAATGGCTGATATGACCATTGGTGATAGATTATCAAATGGTACTTATGCTGAAGAAAATAAACGAGGTTTTCATGGTTTCGGTAATAATTTAGTCAGACTTCTAGTGAATAAATTATATAAGGGTAATTATCAAGATATTATGACTGGTTACCGTGGCTTTAATCGACTTTTTGTTAAGACCTTTCCAGTTCTTTCCCCTGGCTTTGAAATTGAGACAGAGCTTTCTATTCACTCATTAGATAAACGTTTTAAATTGGTCGAGGTTCCGATTACCTATCAAGATAGACCAGAAGGCAGTGAATCTAAGTTAAATACTTTCTCAGATGGTTTTAAAGTTCTTAAAATGATTTTTAACCTTTTTAAAGATTATAAACCTCTTTTGTTCTTTAGCTTAGTTAGTCTTGTATTATTTATTTTAGGTCTATGTGTAGGAATTCCTGTAGTAACCGAATTTGCTAAAACGGGATTAATTGCTAAGATGCCATCAGCAATTTTAGCAACGGGGTTGATGATTCTTGCCGCTTTATCTTTTATTGCAGGATTTATTCTAGATACACTAGTAAGACAAAATAGAATGCAGTATGAGTTGAAAATCTACGACTTTTATAAGGATTGATAGAATCTATTATGGAAACGATAAAAGATAATTTTTTTAGTAGAAAAGGTTATAGTAATGTTGTGCTCACAATCATTCTGATGGTTACTCTACTTACGGGATTAGTGTCTATTACTTTGAGGAGCCCTATGGTAGGATTAGATGAAATGGGGCATTACGCAAGGAGTATTGAACTTTCAAATGGTAATTTACTTAGTTTACAGGATGGAAATCCTGCACTTGCTGGAGGAAAAATTTCAAATACACAATATGAATTTATAGAAAAAGCTAAGCAAGTTCAATCGGGTAATTCTACTAAGTATAAAGCGACGGATAAAGATTGGTATCATAAATTTTCTTCAATTCCTTATACTAATCAGAAAAGGTTTTATGTGAATACAAATACTGTTCCCTATACACCTTTTTCTTACTTACCATATGTTTTTACAGCTTATTTGTCGAAAATTATTGGAATAAAGCCTGTTACAGAATATTTGTTAATGAGACTTATTGGTTTCTTAACCTATTTTCTTTTGTTTATATTAGCTATCAAAATTACACCAGTTGGGAAGTTTACTTTAGCATTTATTTCTACTATTCCGACTGTAATAGTTAGTTGGACAAATATTTCTGCTGATGGTTATATGGTTGCAATCTCAGCTTTATTCTTTGCTGTAATATTGAGAGTGGTTTATTCCTTAAAGCAAGGAAAAAACATTACTTTAAATGATGTACTAGCTGTCTCGATTGTAACGATATTATTATCAATGGGAAAAATTCCAATATTCCTATATTTATTTTTGCTATTACCGCTTGCGTTCTTACTTAAAAAAAGATCAAATTTTGAACATAAGGCATATTTTTATTTATTGCTTCTTTTTGGTCTTAGTTTTTTGGTAACTATATGGTGGGTACTGATTGTTAAGAACATTAATACAGGTGCTTATTTTGGTAGAAATGTAGATACGTTCAAGCAGTTGAGTTTTATCTTATCAGATATTCCAAGTTTTTTAACATTACTTATTCGTACATTATTGGGCTATAATTTTTTTGTATATACTATTGGGTATACGAATGATTTAGCTGTGCATGCAATTCCAAAGTTATTTACCTACTTGAGTGCCACAGCACTGGTGTTATCAGTATTTGCTAAATACAATAGTCAAAACTATCTGAAAGCACCAAGAAATATTTATTTTAAGTTGTTTGAGATTTCAAAATATTTAATTTCTTTTGCTTTTATTGTTTCGGTATTTATCATACTTTACTTACAGTTCTCAGAAATTGGTAGTCATACCATTGATGGAGTTCAAGAACGATATTTTATCCCAATTTACTTCATTTTATTAAGCATAATTCCTAAACGAAAAATATCATCTGGATTATACCTGACTATAATTTCGTTATTGGCAATTTTACCAGCGATTTCTTACTGGTTAATTCTTTTTAATCAACTCTAGAAATGGAAAATAATTTTATGAAAAAAGTTCGTAGTTTGGGGATATCTTTTATCAAGTGGCGTTACGTAATCGCTCTATTTGCTCTTTTTTGTTCAGTAAGTCTGAATCTTAATGGTAGTTCAATTGCTAATTGGAATAACTTTGGTGTTAGAGAAACCGTGTCAGGTGTTCAGTCTGAAACAAAGACAGTTGACGATTATCAAGGCTTTCAAAAATTAAAGTTATGGGTTCCATCACTGTATCGTACGGATGATACTATCATAGGTAGTCCTAGACCAATCAGATCTGATGAATGGTTAGTTCAAACACCTTTTTACTTATCTCAGGTAAAAACAGGAAATCATTTTACAAATAAATCCTATCAAGTTTCAGGTCAGAATATGATGCTTGCTTATAACGTTTCATCCTGGCATATTTCAACGATAGGGAAACCATTTAACTGGGGATTTCTTTTCTTAGGAGCTTCTAGAGGGTTATCTTGGTATTGGAGTTTTAAAATTATAGCAATGCTACTATTAGCTTATGAATTTGCTATGATTTTAACCTCTAGGCGTAAGCTATTATCAGCCGTATCAAGTTTTTGGATAACTTTTACACCAACAGTACAATGGTGGTTCATGCAACATCTTGGCGATGTGGTATTCTTTTCATTATTGATAATGGTGTCTATATATCATTATTTTAACTCTGAAAAGAGAGTGTTCAAAATATTAATGGCAATAAATTTGATAATTGCTCTTATTGGGTTCCCATTAATTATATATCCAGCATTCCAAGTCCCATTTGCTTATATTATTCTATTATTTACAGTAATACAGTTTTTCAAGGCATTAAGAAATAAAAAGGTTACACTATTTGATGTGATTGTGATTACATTAACTTTATTTGTTTCGCTTACGATAGATGCATTGACCATTTATCAGAGTTGGGATTCAATATCAGCAACTCTTCATACTGTATATCCGGGAAAAAGAATTTCTGTTGGTGGGGAATATACTTGGAAAAATTTAAGTGATTTCTTATTTAATATCGTTCTGCCATTTAAGGCTCCTCAGGTAAGTAACCAAGTTGAACTATCAAGTTCATTTAATTTCTTACTTTATATACTCCTAATCTTGCCTTTTGTTATTAAAAGAAAAGATATAAATAAAAACATCTTTGGTATTGTCTTAGTAGTTTATTCACTAATGCTGATGATTTATAGTATAGTTGGTATACCAACCGTACTATCTAAATTAACATTGTTTAGCTATGTACCATTTTCTAGGTCGTGGCAATCGATGTCAGTAATTGCAGTTTTTGCTTCGATATGGTTTATATCTTTTATATGGGATAAATTAGAGAGAGTAAAGTTAACTAAAATTTTACCATCTTTATTCATTGTCACGATACTCTACTTATACAGAGGACTAACAGATGATATCTATAAGAATTATTTAGGAAGGTTTACATCCGTTATTTTAATTGTGATTATGTTAATTGCTTTTATTTGTATTCTTTATAGAAAAAAACGTGTATTCTATCCTATTATGTTAGTCATTATAACTGTGAGTGGATTGACTGTTAATCCGGTTACACATGGCATAGGTGCTATTGAAAATAAATTACTATCTCATGAAGTTGAAAGCATTGTAGGAAAAAATCCTAATGCGATTTGGATGTCTGATTCTACAAATCTCTATCACTTTGTTCAAATGTTTGGTGCTAAAAGTATAGATGGTGTTAGATTTTATCCCGATAGACAACTTATGACTAAAATTGATAAGCAAAATCAATATGAAGATGTATGGAATAGATATGCACACTTAAAATATTCATTAACAAACGAGAACACATCTATGACTACACCAGTTCCCGATAATGTAAATATTAACTTAAATATAAATGAGTTAAAAGACTTAAATGTAAAATATATTTTGACAACTAGAGACTTAAATAAAGAATTTGGTTCGTCATTTACAGAGATTTATCAGGATAATGATAATAATAGAATCTTTGAATATTTGAATTAACTTCCCCTCCCACTTACGAATAAGTAAGTAGGAGGTTTTTTCTTATGTATAGTATTGTATCTGAGGAGGCAGGGCTATTGCCTCGTGAGCGGCTCTTGCAGAAGGGGGCAGAGGTTTTATCTGACCAGGAGCTATTGGCGATAGTGTTGCGGACAGGGACTAAGTCTGAGTCGGTTCTATCCATGGCTAATCGTATTTTAAAAGGGATGACGAGTTTGGCGGATTTGTCTCGTTTGTCCTTGAATGAGCTTCAGCAGATTCCTGGGATTGGGCGTGTGAAGTCCATTGAGCTCAAGGCTATGGTGGAGTTGGCTAAGCGGATCGAGAAGGCTGAGCTGGCTCGTTCCGAGCAGATTATGTCTAGCCAGCAGGTGGCGCGTCGTATGATGTTGGATATTGGCGACAAGCCTCAGGAGCATCTGGTAGCTATCTATTTAGATACGCAGAATCGTATTATTCAGCAAAAGACGGTCTTTATTGGTGGGGTCCGTCGTTCGATTGCTGAGCCACGTGAGATTTTACATTATGCCTGTCATCTGATGGCAACGTCTTTGATTGTGGTTCACAATCATCCGTCAGGTGAGGTCTATCCAAGTCGAAATGATATTGATTTTACCCAAAAGATTAAGCGGTCCTGTGATGATTTAGGGATTTGTCTGCTTGATCATCTGATTGTTGGAAAATCAACCTATTATTCCTTTCGTGAGGAGAGGGAGGATTTTGATCTTTAGGTTGAACCTATGTGATAAAGACAAGAGAAAAGCAACTGAGTGCAGTCTCAGTTGCTTTTAAAGTTCGTTAACGACGTATTCAAAGAGTTTGAGGTCTTCTTCACGTTTGTCTAGGAGAAGCTCTGGGTGCCATTGTACACCAAGAAAGCGAAGGTCTGGACTATTTGACTCAACAGCTTCGACTGTGTTGTCCTCAGGATCACGCGCAATGACACGAAGGTCAGAGGCCAAGTGTTTGATACTTTGATGGTGGAAGGAGTTGATAGAGGTTCCACATCCGTAGATTTCTGCCAACTTGCTGTTCTCATCAACAATCATCTCATGGTAGAGGTAATCAGAAGGCTTGTCCTGCCAGTGATTCTCAATATCTTGATGGAGGCTACCACCTAGTGCGACGTTCATGAGTTGGGTTCCACGACAGATTGAAAAGATGGGTTTCTTCTGCTTAGTGGCTTCCTCGATGAGTGCCATTTCAAAGATATCTCGTTCGAGAAAGAAGTCATCTTCACTGGCATGGTTCTCTTCGTTGTAGAATTTAGGGTCAACGTTTTGCCCACCGATCAGGATAAGCTTATCAATCATGGAGATGTAGGTCTTGGCTTCCGAAGGATCGGATACTGGTAGTAGGATTGCTAGGCCACCGGCTCTTTGAACTCCTTCTACAAAGCCAGATG
>ERZ507003.1026-NODE-1026-length-12703-cov-4.149035_pt1 | contig 12703 bp, 10 predicted proteins | sample MGYA00513166_ERZ507003 | MGnify/ENA metagenome assembly ERZ507003
ACATTTCATGAAGACTTTTTCCGTGGACATTTTCCACAGGAGCCAGTTATGCCAGGTGTTCTTACTGTAGAAGCGTTAGCGCAGGTAGGGGCAGTTGCCATACTTTCCTTAGAAGAAAATAAAGGAAAGACAGCATATTTTGGTGGAATTAATAAATGCCGTTTTAAAGGGAAAATTGTTCCGGGCGATAAAGTAAAGCTTGAGACCAAAATCGTAAAACGTAAAGGCCCGATGGGTGTGGGAGAAGCCACAGCCTATGTGGACGGAAAAGTAGTAGTAAAGGCAGAATTAACTTTTATGGTTGGTTGATTTTTCATCAGAATAAGTCTTAAGGAAGATAGATAGAACATAGAAATAGCATAATTTTAGGATAGAGAATTGTGGCAGAAGTTGTCGCAATAAAGATAAAAGGAGAACATAATGATTCGGAAAATATTGATTGCAAACAGAGGAGAGATTGCCATCCGCATCATCCGTGCTTGCAGAGAGATGGGAATTGAAACTGTTGCAGTGTATTCCGAAGCAGACCGGGAGGCACTTCATACACAGCTTGCCGATGAGGCGGTCTGTATCGGACCTGCTGCAGCAAAAGACAGTTATCTGAATATGGAGCAGATTATCAGCGCAACGATGATTACCGGTGCGGATGCCATACATCCGGGATTTGGTTTTTTATCAGAAAACAGCCAGTTTGCGAAACTGTGTGAGGCCTGCCACATTACTTTTATCGGTCCGGACTCTGATATTATTGCCCGACTTGGCAATAAGGCAGTAGCAAGACAGACAATGGTAGATGCTGGTGTCCCAGTAATTCCAGGATGTCAGAAGGCGCTTACTGATGTAAAAGAAGCGTTGGAAATTGCAAAAGGAATCGGCTTTCCAGTTATCGTAAAGGCCGTTCTTGGTGGCGGTGGTAAGGGAATGCGTGTCGCTTACAATGAGGATGAGTTCGAAAATGCATTCTTAATGGCGCAGAAAGAATCCGGACTTGCTTTCGGTGATGAGAGCATGTACTTAGAGCATTTTGTAGAGAATCCCCGCCATATAGAGTTTCAGATTCTTGCCGACAATTATGGTAATGTCATTCATTTGGGAGAACGCGACTGTTCTGTGCAGAGAAATCATCAGAAAGTCATTGAGGAATCCCCATCTGCCGTAGTAGATGAGGAACTTCGTGAGAAAATGGGACAGGCAGCTGTTCTTGCAGCAAAGGCAGCAGGATATAAGAATGCAGGAACGATTGAATTTCTCCTTGAAAAAGATAAAAGCTTTTACTTTATGGAAATGAACACTCGTATCCAGGTAGAACATCCTGTCACAGAATGGGTTACAGGAATCGACTTGATTAAAGCACAGATTCGAATTGCTGATGGCGAGAAACTGAAATGGAAGCAGGAAGATATCCAGATTACCGGTCATGCCATTGAGTGCCGTATCAATGCGGAAGACCCATCAAAGAACTTCCGTCCATGTCCTGGAAGAATTACCGATATGTATCTTCCAGGTGGAAAAGGTGTTCGTATTGACAGTGCAATCTACAGTGGATGTGAAGTATCCCCATACTATGATTCTATGATTACAAAGCTCATTGTATTTGCGGCAACGAGAAAAGAAGCAATTGCAAAAATGCATCGTGCATTAGGCGAAGTTATCATCGAGGGAATCACAACGAATATTGATTTCCTTTATGAGATTATGGAACGTCCGGATTATCAGGAGGGCGATTTTACGATTCAGTATTTGGAAAAGGTGCTTGAAGAACGTAGTCAGGAAATCAAAAAGTAAGATTCACATCTTATTTTGTATTTTTGAGATGTATTTCCTATCTATTCGGCTGACGTAGTTCGCCATGTAGCTTTCATTTAAGCGAAAGCTTTTGTAAATTAGATGTACATCTTGCAGAAACATTTTCCAGACATGTTCTTGAAGAGATGGGAAAAATAAATAGTCAGCGGCCCGTAATGAAAAAATAACAGGTTTACCTGTTATGTACGAAAGGATTTATTTATGAAATTAAAAAGTATATTTAAGAAAACACCCGTCACAAAGCCGGAAGTAAAAGAAGCTGCCAGCAAGGTAAAGCCAGAAGTTCCAGAAGGACTTTTAAAACGCTGTAATAAATGTGGAAAGGGTATTTTCACAGAAGATTATAAGAAGAATTTATATATTTGTCCAAAGTGCGGAGGCTACCTTCGTATGCCAGCCCAGAAAAGGATTGCATTTTTAACAGAAAAGGATTCTTTTGAAGAATGGGATACCGGGCTTACAACAGAGAATCCTCTCCATATGATTGGGTATCCAGACAGAATCAAATCCCTGCAGGAAAAAACAAAGTTAGATGAGGCAGTCATCACAGGAAAAGCTCGCATCGGAGCAAATGAAGTTGCTCTTATGGTCATGGATGGGCGATTCCTTATGGCAAGTATGGGTGAAGTCGTTGGTGAAAAAATTGCAAGAGGTGTAGAACGTGCGACAAAAGAAAAACTTCCTGTCATTATTTTCACCTGCTCTGGTGGTGCGAGAATGCAGGAAGGTATGACCTCTCTTATGCAGATGGCTAAGACTTCTGCCGCATTAAAACGACACAGTGACGCTGGCTTACTTTACATTACAGTTCTCACAGATCCGACAACAGGCGGCGTTACCGCAAGTTTTGCTATGCTTGGCGATATCATTTTAGCAGAGCCAAAGGCACTCATCGGATTTGCAGGCCCGCGAGTTATCGAGCAGACCATTCACAAGAAGCTGCCGAAAGGATTCCAGCGTTCAGAATTTCTCTTAAAACACGGTTTTATTGATAAAATCGTTGAGAGAAAAGATATGAAAACGGTGTTGGAGAAGATTCTTACAATGCACCGTTTAACAGCAGAAGGGGTAGCGGAGAATACAGGCAATAATGCAGTCTTCAATGATGGTGATATTACAGTGGCATCAGAACAGGAAGTAGGTCAGACAGTTAAAATAGTGAAAAACTCCCGCAAACAAAAACTTTCCGCAACACAAAAGAAACGTGCATCAGAAAAAACAGCCTGGGAGCGCGTCCTGACTTCCCGTGAAAAAGACCGCCCAGTTGGTGAAGATTATATCAGCGGATTATTCGAAGAATTTATCGAATTCCACGGAGACAGAAACTTTGGCGATGATGCCGCCATCTGCGGAGGTATTGCTTATTTTCAGGGACAGCCGGTAACCGTTATCGCGCAGATGAAAGGAAAAAGTACCTCAGAAAATATTGAGCGTAACTTTGGGATGCCGGAGCCAGAAGGCTATCGTAAAGCACTTCGTCTTATGAAGCAGGCCGAAAAGTTCCACCGTCCAATCATCTGTTTTGTCGATACACCGGGAGCTTTCTGTGGAATGGAAGCCGAGGAACGAGGTCAGGGTGAGGCAATCGCCAGAAATCTCTATGAAATGTCTTCCTTAGAGACCCCAATTCTTTCCGTCTTAATCGGAGAAGGCGGCAGCGGCGGTGCGCTTGCCATGGCAGTAGCCGATGAAGTCTGGATTCTTGAAAATGCAGTTTATTCTATTCTTTCTCCAGAAGGCTATGCGGCCATTTTATGGAAAGATGGCAGTCAGGCAGCCCGCGCAGCCAAAGCAATGAAACTGACTTCTTATGATTTATACAAAGCAGGTTTTGTTGAAAAAATTATTTCAGAGCCGGAATCCTATACATTAGATTCGATGATGAATGTATTTGATAATTTAGAAGAAAATATCTCCGCATTTTTAGAAAACAGCAAGAAAATGACAGAAAAAGAGAGAGTTGAGGCAAGATACCAGCGTTTTCGCAGTATGTAGGGAACGCTTTATAAAGAACTAATATGATTCACATCAAATAAAATGAAATGTCAGTGATGTCACATTAGTATTTCACTGAATTAGTCAGTTATTTGAGTTTTATGTTGATATAAACATAGAAAATAGAATGTTAGTACTTATAGGAGAATATAACTTATGAAGAAAAACTTATTTTCTATTGGAAAAAAACAAGTAAGAGTTCCAATCGTACAGGGTGGAATGGGTGTTGGTATCAGTCTTGGGAGGCTTGCCGGAACAGTTGCAAAAGAAGGTGGAGCCGGAACAATCTCTGCCGCACAGATTGGTTTTAAAGAACCAGATTTTTATGAGAATCCCATAGAAGCTAATAAACGTGCCATTCATAAAGAAATGCAAAAAGCGAGAGCGATTTCACCGGATGGAATTGTTGGCTTTAACCTTATGGTAGCCATGAACGATTATGAAACCTATGCCCACGAAGTAATTGCAGCAGGAGCTGATTTTATCGTATCAGGAGCAGGTCTTCCCGTAGATCTGCCTGCGTATACAGCAGACAGCGATATTGCGATTGCCCCGATTGTATCCACACAGAAATCCGCTCATGTCATTTTAAAATTCTGGGATAAAAAATATAAAAGAACCGCCGATTTTATTGTGATAGAAGGACCGATGGCGGGAGGACATTTAGGATTTCATAAAGAACAGTTAGAAGAATTTACTCCAGATATTTATGGAGAAGAAGTAAAGAAGATTATTACCGTAGTACAAAAATACGAAGAAAAATACGAGAAAAAAATACCTGTCATCCTGGCAGGAGGCATTTATGACCATGCCGATTATGAGAGAGCATTTTCTCTTGGTGCAGACGGGGTGCAGATTGCGACCCGATTTGTGACAACTGAAGAATGTGATGCAGATGAACACTATAAACAAACCTATATTCAAGCAGAAAAAGAAGATATCGTTATCGTAAAAAGTCCGGTCGGAATGCCGGGAAGAGCAATCAGAAACACATTTTTAGATAAAGTAAAATCCGAAGGAAGGATACCGCCGACGAAATGTCTTCGCTGTATTCATACCTGTAATCCGGCAGAAACACCGTACTGTATCACAGAAGCACTCATCCATGCAGCCAAAGGAGAGACAGAAAATGCCCTTTTATTCTGCGGAGGACGCGCTTATGAGGCAAAAACAATCGAAACAGTAAAAAAAGTAATTGATTATTTCTGTAGTTCTTGTATATAATGATAATAAAAGAAGATAAAGTCCATAATTGTATACAAATATAAAGAGTTGCGATGGAATTTAGGAAGCATCCCAGCCATCATAAATGCAGATCTTTATAAATGCCAGATGATTTATAGGGTTATCATGCGATAAAAACGATACGGTATTAGATAAGGTGAGAATATAGGAATGAACGATGTAAGAGAAACGATAAACACAATGTTAGTAAAGACTTTCCACGAGATTTTAGAGCTGGAAGAGAAGGCAATCATCACAGATGAATTTTCCGATATCAGTAACAATGATATGCATATCATAGAAGCCATCGGTCTTGGAGATGGTGCACGCATGAGCGTAGTAGCAAAGCGGCTGAATATCACTGTAGGTTCTCTCACAACATCCATGAACAGTCTGGTGAATAAGGGGTATGTGGCAAGAGCCAGAAGTGAGAAAGACAGACGAGTAGTTAATGTCTATCTCCTCGAAAAGGGAATTGCTGCCTACAAACATCATGAAGAATTTCATGAGAAAATGTTAGATGCTATCATGGAAACATTAAGTTCGGAAGAACTTGTTGTCTGGGCGAAGTCCTGTGATCGTCTGACACAGTTTTTAAAATCTTACGACAAAAGCCACATTAAAAAGGCCAAATAAAACAAAAAGTGAAAAAAAGAGGAATAATTCGATACCTGTCTGCATAAGTTTATAATGCAGACAGGTATTTTTTTGTATATCACAAAGCGACTTACTAAAAATAATAATTTTTAATAAAAATTCTAATATACTAAGAACTATATATATAATGATTAAGTTCGAAATACAAAATGTCTCTGAATATGATACAAAATAAAAATTAAACAAAAAATAAAAAAATAAATGTAGTAAAATGACAAAAAACTATTTATTTTTATTCAAGTGTAGTGTATAATGTAGAAAATACGAAAAGTAATATCAGAATAAGCAGGGGGAAAAGTTATGTTATCATTATATTCTTTAATATGGACGTTTTTAATTAGTTGTCCGATGTTACTCCTCATATTTATTCTGAGAAGGCGATCAGATTATTTAACAAAGTATGGAGTTACGTTTATTTCGATTCTTTACATATTTTGTACGGTAAGAATGCTATTTCCGATAGAATTTCCGAGTCATCAGAAGGTGATATGTGATCCGTATTTGTACTCATTTCTTATGAATTTATATGCTAAGTCAGAAGATATCCATAAGAAGATTGTTATGGCAGTTATTCTTACAATATGGATAATTGGTATTATCATAGCAGTTGTTCACAAGATGAGAGAATGGAATAAGGTAAAGGGATATCTTATAAAAGGGACTTCCAAAGGAGATGGAGTAGCAGAGAAAATTTTAAGAGAAATTGATTCAGAATGTCCGATTAAGATTGAGTATAATCTGGCAATTGCAGAACCATTTATTAAGGGACTGCGACATCCAGTTATATATCTTCCAGAGAAGGAATGTAACGAGAAAGAATTGGAATTTATTCTCATGCATGAATATCTTCATTGGAAGAGAAAAGATTTGTGGAAGAAGTTTATAATTAATATCATAGGAATGATATTCTGGTGGAATCCATTGGCATATTTACTTTGCAAAGATTTAGACCAGATTATAGAATTAAACTGTGATAATGCGATGTCGAAGAAATACAGTGAGATGGATACCCTGTATTATCTGGATACCCTGACTTATATGGCAGGTGGCAGAAGAGCGAACTTTGATAAAGTTTCTTCGGATACATTAGGATTTGTAAAGAAGCTTGAAGTAAGACCATTAAAGCAAAGATTTCATTATGTGATGTTTAAGAAGGATGATAAGAGGACACAGAGAAAGATGAATTTGTTTATCTTGGGTGTGAGTGTTATTTGGTTTGTTGCATCTTATTATTTTATCTTACAGCCAGAATATATTGTACCATTGACAGATATGCATCAAGAGAATACACCATTTGTTTCAGATGGAGAGAATTCTTACCTAGAAGAACAGAAAGATGGGACTTATATTTTCCACTATGGTAAATATGAAGAAAAAGTATTAAAAGAAGATGTGGAAAATGGAATATACGAGGAATATCCAATTATTAAATATAATAAAAAATAAAAGGGTTAGATAATATAACTACATATGGATGATAAATTCACAGGCTAATTGTTGAATTTTTTTGTATTTTATTATATGATATACTTAATATTAAACAATGAAGAAAAGGGGTATATCATGAAAAGAAAAATTCCAAAGATTACCAATAGTGAGAAACAGATATTAGAAGTATTATGGGATGAGGAGAAGCCTCTTACATCTTCAGAGATTGTAGGAGTTTCTGATGATAGAACATGGAAGGCAAGTTCGGTTCATTTATTACTGAATTCCCTTTTAAATAAGGATTTGGTAGAAGTTGCCGGCTTTAAGAAGACAACGAAGAATTATGCCAGAACTTTCCAGCCAACAATGACAAGAGAAGAATATTCAATTAATCAGCTCCGTCAGGAGCAGAGAAATACGAGCCGTACATTATCCAGATTATTTAACGCACTGTTAAAGGATGAGGAAGATGACGACTTATTAAAAGAACTTGCAGATATGGTGGATTCCAGAAGAAGCCAGATTCGAAAAGACTGATAGGCAATACTGCACATACGTTTTTACATTTCTCTCCGGTTATGAATATAAATACACATTACGATAAGTTCAATAAAAATCTATTGAAGTAATACAAGTTGATAGCAGTACACCCTATTATAAAGTTTATAAATAGAAGGAGAGATAATGTAATGATGAGAAAAGCAAAATGGAAAAGAGTAGTAGCGGCAGGTGCGATTCTTATGAGTCTTGGAATGGTATTTCCGTCAGCAGATATTCAGGCGGAAGAAGTAGACTTTGGATCAGAAATTGTGGAGATTGTAGAAGAAGATAGTATTACTCCATGCGCTGATCAGATAGTTATTTACTATCGTGTACATAATGGACGACGTCAGAAGCGCCGTTGGAATAAAACACAGGGTAAATGGGTTGATAAAAACTGGATTGATCTTGGACCAGCTTATTAATAGTTAGTTTGTATTAAAAATGAATAATAGGGCTTATTTCCCGGCTACATTTGTAGCCGGGCTTTTTTATATCAGATTTACAGCCCAGAATTTATTCAGAAAGCTCTTCCCATTTGTCGTAGAGTTCCAGGAGTGCAGCCTCATTTTCCTCAAACTTCGTATTCAGCTCCATAAGCTTCGCCACATTAGTAGCATTCTCCGGAAGTGCCATTTCTTCTTTTAACTGGTCGTTTTCTTCTTCTAAACGGCTGATTTCCTTTTCTGTTTTCTTTAAGTCGTTAGCACGTTTACGCTGTCTGGCAGCTTCCTCGCGGGAACGCTTCCAGTCTTCTTTCACTTTTTCAGGAGAAGGAGCCAGAGCGGCATCTGTGGCGGAAGTGAGCGTGATGTTATCGCTGTCCGCTGAGATGTTTCCAGCCTCTTTTTGTTCTAAGTAATAGTTATAGTTGCCTTTATAGTTTACGATGCCTTCTGGGGATAAATCCAGAATTCTCGTGGCAGTCTGGTTGATGAAGTAACGGTCGTGGGAAACGTAGAATACGGTTCCTTCGTAATTGTTGATAGCTTCTTCCAAAATCTCGCGGGATTGGATATCTAAGTGGTTGGTCGGCTCATCAAGAATAATGAAGTTGGCATTAGAAAGCATCAGCTTTGCAAGGGAAACTCGTCCTTTTTCTCCACCACTTAAGGTTCCGATCACCTGAAATACGTCTTCGCCAGTAAAAAGGAAGGCGGCGAGTACGTTACGGATGCGGGTGTTTGTGAGCTTTGGATACGCATCGGAAATCTCATCAAAAATCGTTTTGCTATCGTCTAGTACGTGCTGTTCCTGATCGTAGTAGCCGATGGAAACTTTAGAGCCATATCGGATTTTACCAGAGTCGGCGCGAAGCTGGCGGTTGATGATTTTTAAGAGGGTGGTCTTTCCCGTACCGTTTGCTCCGAGGAGGCCGACAACTTCCCCTCGTTTAATCTGCACATTTAAATTGCGGAATAAGGCTTTGTCACCAAAAGATTTGGAAAGTCCCTCAATTGTAAGTACATCATTACCGCTGAGGACTTCTGGTTCTAAAGTGATACGCATCTTGCTGTTTAAGACAACGGGTTTGTCTACGAGTTCAAGTTTACTGAGCATTTTCTCACGGCTTTCCGCACGTTTGATGGATTTCTCACGGTTAAAGGAGCGGAGTTTTGTGATTACTTCTTCCTGATGGTGGATTTCCTGCTGCTGGTTCATGTAAAGCTTCATCTGTGCATCACGCTGTGCCTTTTTCTTTTCGGCGTAGGCACTGTAATTGCCGTTAAATACCTGACTGGTTCCGCGCTCAATTTCGATAACCTTATCCACAACTTTATCAAGAAAATAACGGTCGTGGGAAACGATTAAAACGGCGCCACGGTAGTTAGAAAGGAAAGTCTCTAACCAGCGAATGGATTCCATATCAAGGTGGTTGGTCGGCTCATCGAGTAAAATCAGATCCGGGTGCATTAAGAGAATACGGCTTAATGCGACACGGGTTTTCTGACCACCGGAAAGGGTATGGATTGGTGTGGCAAACTGGCTTTCATCAAATCCAAGTCCCTTTAATACGCCAGTGATTTCACTTTTCCAGGCATAGCCGTTTGCTTTTTCAAAACGGTCTGTCAGGCGGGAATAGCTTTCCATTGCACTTTCTAATGCTTCACCGGATAAGGTACTGATGTCCTTTTCAAGCTGGCGAATCTTTTTTTCCATCTCAATAATCTCTTTTTTGGCATCGAGCATCTCTTCATAAATACTGCGATGAGAGCTTACATCAATAACCTGAGATAAATAACCGTAGGTAGAGCCTTTCTGAAAAATAACTTCTCCGTTGTCTGCCTCATATTCTCCAGTAATGATTTTAAAAAGGGTAGTTTTTCCGGCACCGTTAATACCGATAACTGCTGCTTTTTCCCCTTCATTAATTAAAAAATTAACATTATTTAATACGGATTTGCCGCCGAATGCTTTTTCGATTTTCTGACAGGCTAAAATCATAATAACCTCCAAATTAGTTATATTGTTGTTGCATTATTATAAAGTAGAAATATTTCTGATGTATTTTATCATGAAAGAAAAAATAAGTAAATAAGTGTTATAATTTTTAACAATCTTATTTGACATTAAAAGAATTTTTGTATATAATTGATTCATTAGAGCTTAAGAATGGGAATTTTTTATCAAAGGGAGGAACTTATGCCAGATAGTAAAACAGTTGTAAAATCAGGAAGTGAAAAGTCTATTTCTCCGGCAGTGATAAAAAGATTGCCCCGGTACTATCGGTATCTTGGAGATTTACTGAAGAATAATGTTGTTCGTATTTCCTCTAAGGAACTGAGTCAGAGAATGAACGTCACTGCTTCCCAGATTCGTCAGGATTTAAATAATTTTGGCGGGTTTGGTCAACAGGGATATGGTTATAATGTAGAGTATCTTTATAATGAGATGGGCAAGATTCTTGGACTGGATAAGACGAATAATATCATTATCGTAGGTGCAGGTAATCTTGGACAGGCGTTGGCGAACAATCAGGATTTTGACAGTAATGGATTTAAGATTATCGGGCTTTTCGATGTGAATCCAAGATTAATTGGTATGACAGTGCGGGGCGTGGAAGTATATGATATCGACATGCTGGAAACATTCTTAAAAGAACATGAGGTAATGATTGCCGCATTGACATTACCGAAGTCGAAGGCAACGAAGGTTGCAGAACAGTTAGTTGATTTGGGAATCAAGGCATTATGGAACTTTGCGCCGGTAGATTTGCATTTTCCAGAAGAGATTCTGGTAGAGAATGTACATCTTGCAGAGAGTATTATGACATTGTCTTATCGAATCCACAGTCACAATCAGTAAGTATAAAGTTTATATTGCAGAAGAGAACGAAGAGATGAGAAGCTGTGTTGTAAGAAACAGATTTTCATCTCTTTTTGCTAAAGGGTGTTTGCATACAGGTGGTGATGCAAAGCTTGCTGAAAGTATTTTTCAAACATGTTCTGGAACGATGCAGTTTAATAATATGCTGCATTCTGTATCCTAGAATAAGAAAGGGATAGTTGTTAGAAAGTAGGAGGTTAAATAATGCGTTACGTTGCTTCAAGGGAAGAAATGCAAGATATTGATGCGTATAGTATAAATAACGTAGGGATTCCAGGTATCGTTTTGATGGAAAAGGCAGCACTTGCATTAGAGGAAGTCTTTTTGGAGAGAATACCGACAGATAGCAGGGTGCTGATTGTTACAGAAAAAGGGAATAATGGAGGTGATGGACTGGCACTGGGAAGACTTCTGTTAGAAGAAGGCTATACCGTAGATTTTTATGAAATCGGAGTCATTCCACATGATTCAGATTCCCATCAGATTCAGAAACACATTTTAGAGCAGATGGAAGCAGATTTTTTGATGAAGTTTCCCGATGAGGAGTATGATGTTATCGTAGATGCCATTTTTGGCGTTGGATTAAAGCGAGAAGTGGCAGGACGGCACAGGGAGGTTATTGAGCGCCTGAATCAGATGGAAGCACTGAAGGTTGCGGTAGATGTTCCGTCTGGAGTCGATGCCTCTGCCGGACAGATTCTTGGTATTGCATTTGAGGCGGATATAACGGTCACTTTTGGGCTTCCTAAGGTGGGACTGCTTCTTTATCCAGGGGCAGATGTCAGCGGCGAAGTCATTGTAAAGGAAATCGGTTTTCCGAATAAGGCGGTTGAAGAAATCGCCCCGCAGATGGTTTCTTTCACAACAGATGACCTGGAACTTTTGCCGGAAAGAAAGGCATGGACGAATAAAGGAAGTTACGGGAAGGTTCTTCTGATTGCCGGCTCCAAAAATATGGCAGGGGCCGCCCTTTTGAGTGGAACAGCGGCCTATAAGAGCGGAAGCGGTCTGGTACGCATTTTTTCCTGTGAGGAGAATCGTGTGATTTTGCAGGAAAAGCTTCCAGAGGCGATTCTTACGACTTATGATTCGGAAGAAAAGGCATGGGAACTATTACCGGAATCTCTTTCGTGGGCATCTGTTATCGGAATCGGACCGGGAATTGGACAGAGTGCATTTGCAAGTAAGTTAGTAAAACAGGTTCTTACATTAGGAAAGGCACCGCTTGTTATTGACGCAGATGGGCTTAATAATCTGGCGGCTTTGTTACAAGAAGATACAGAATTAAGGCAGCTATTTCATGAATATGAAGGCGGGATGATTCTTACCCCGCATTTGAAAGAAATGTCCAGATTAACTGGAGAAGAAATTGCAGAAATTCGCAGCAATCTGCCAAAAGCGGCTGCAAGTACTGCAGATAAGGGACATGTTATCGTGCTAAAAGATGCAAGAACCATTGTGTCCGATGGAAGCGTACCTTCATACATTAATATGAGCGGAAACAATGGAATGGCAACTGGTGGAAGCGGCGATGTATTAACAGGAATTATCTGCGGTTTTCTTGCCGGAGGACTTGACATTTTGACAGCGGCACGACTTGGTGTGTACTGTCACGGTCTTGCCGGAGATGCTGCCGCAAAAGAAAAGGGATATTATAGTGTTCTTGCCGGAGATTTACCGAATTATCTCGAAAGATCGGAAGAGCGTCGTGTAGGGAAAGAGTGTA